>Ga0206116_1000100_pt1 | contig 135204 bp, 120 predicted proteins | sample 3A1Ametagenome_FD_178000 | JGI IMG/M metagenome (GOLD analysis project Ga0206116, IMG submission 178000) | Enriched microbial communities from leaf-cutter ant dump, University of Wisconsin, Madison, United States - 3A1A | ecosystem: Environmental > Terrestrial > Nest > Insects nest > Nest dump...
ATCGTTTTTGTTCCATTGAGATTTTATCAACGTACTTTATCCCTAAAAAATCAAAAATCAAACTATATTGAAGCTGTTGAAAAATTAGCAGCATAAAAAAGAGGCTATCCTTTTCGGACAGCCTCTTTTTGTTGATTAATTAAAAAATTCTTTAACCGAAGAAGTTATAAACTCCAGCTGCTCATCATCCAGTTCGGTATGCATTGGCAGCGACAGAACTTCGTCTATCAGCCTGTTTGTGTTTGGAAAATCTTCATCGTGATAACCACCTGTGTCATAAGCCTTTTGCTTTCTTAAAGGAACCGGATAATAAATCATCGCCGGAATTCCTTTTGACTCCAAAAATTCTTTCAGTTCATTTCTTTTTCCGTTGGTCACACGCAAAGTATATTGATGAAATACATGGTTTGAATCAGCCGCCATTCCGGGAATTTTCAATCCGTCAACAGTTGCAAACGAACGATTGTAATATTCGGCAGCTTTTCTTCTTGCCGCATTGTATTCATTCAGATGCTGAAGCTTCACCCTCAGTATTGCCGCCTGGATGCTGTCCAACCTTGAGTTGACACCGATTTCATCGTGGTAATATCTTTTATACATTCCGTGGTTCACAATTCCGCGCATTTTGTGCGCCAAATCATCGTTGTTGGTAAAAATTGCACCGCCGTCACCGTAGCATCCCAGATTTTTTGACGGAAAAAACGATGTTGCACCGATATGCCCGATGGTACCCGCCATTTTCCCTTTGTAATCTGCCCCGATCGCCTGCGCAGTGTCTTCCACCACAAAAAGGTTGTGCTCTTCGGCAATTTTCATAATTTCATCCATATTGGCGCACTGACCAAACAAATGAACCGGAATAATCGCTTTGGTTTTTGGTGTAATGGCTGCTTTTACTTTTTCGGGATCAATTAAAAATGTATCATAATCCACATCGACCAAAACCGATTTAAGTCCCAATAAATGAATTACTTCTACTGTTGCAGCAAAAGTAAAATCTGCGGTAATGACTTCGTCGCCGGGTTTTAATCCCAATCCCATTAAAGCAATTTGCAAAGCATCGGTTCCGTTTCCGCATGGAATCACATGTTTTACATTCAGATATTCTTCCAATTCGGCCTGAAAATTTTTCACTTCAGGACCGTTGATGAATGCACACGAATCAATCACAGACTGAATCGATTCATCTATATCATTTTTGATTTTTCGGTACTGAGCCCCCAAATCAACCATTTGTAATTTACGCATTGCTAAACAAATTTTGAGCAAATGTACAAAACGGAATTTGTATATTCGCCCTGCCAATGAATATCATTTACAATCTTTTGATCCGGCTGTACGGAATCGCAGTTTCAGTTGCATCTGCCTTCAATCCGAAGGCAAAATTGTTTTCGGACGGACGCCGCAACTGGGAATCAAAAATGCTGGAATCGGTTTCAAAAGACGACCGTATCATCTGGGTTCACTGTTCTTCTTTGGGTGAATTTGAACAGGGCCGGCCGGTGATGGAAAAGATCAAAACCGATTATCCGAATCACAAACTGGCGGTGAGTTTTTTTTCGCCTTCGGGTTATGAAGTTCAAAAAAATTACAAAGGCGCAGACTATATTTTTTATCTGCCGTTGGACACGGTTTCAAATTCAAAAAAACTGATCCGTTCACTTCATCCCGAAATTTTGATTTTGGTCAAATACGAATATTGGTACAACCTGCTGAACCGGTTGCAGAAATCAAAAATCCCGGTGATTGTCATTTCTGCAGTCATCAGGAAAGACAGTCTGTTTCTGAGCGGTTACGGTGTATGGTTCAAAAAAATCATCCGGCGGATTTCTCATTTTTTTGTTCAGGACGAAGATTCAAAAGAACTGCTGAAATCGATTGAGATCGATCAGGTAACCGTCTCGGGCGATACCCGTTTTGACCGGGTGAGAGAAATCAAAGATGAAAATCCGAAGTTGGAATTTGTGGAAAAATTCAAAGGAAATTCAAAATTAATTGTTGCCGGAAGCACTTGGCCGGACGATGAAGAAATTTTGACGAAATTTATCAACGAAAAACTTCCCGAAGATTGGAAAATCATTTTTGCGCCGCACAATATCGATTCCAAAAAAATTCATCAACTCAAAGAAAATTTAAAACTTCCGACTTCTATTTATTCAGAAACAAATGATAATGAATTAATTAATTCAAAAATATTGATTGTCGATACAATTGGAATTCTGACCAAAATTTACGCTTATTCCGATATTTCTTACGTCGGCGGCGGATTTACCAAAACCGGTGTTCACAATACGATTGAGCCGGCGGTGTTTGGTGTGCCCGTAATTTTTGGTCCGGTTTATCAGAATTATTTTGAAGCCATTGAACTGCTTGAAAGCGGCGGCGCGCTTAATTTTAAGGATTACAATGAATTTTCCGAAAAAATGAATTCGCTGATCAAAGACGAACTGCTGAGAACCGAAAGAGGAAAGGCGGCTTTCAATTATATCCGGAGCAAACCCAATTCCACCCGACTGATCATTGAATATCTGAATTCTACAATCAGAAAATAACAGAAATTAAGCCGAACTTCACTTTCATAAATTTTTCTTAAATCTTCCAAATAAAACACATTTGAGTCTTCTGCTGTTTTTCAATCACCTATCTTTGGGTCGAAATCAGATAAAAACGGACAAGATCCGAATCCTGATTTGACAGGGATTTTTTCCAAAAGACTAAAATATTTTTATGAAAAATCGGGACTTCCACTCTTTTCACATTCCGGTCATGGGAATCGGATTTACAATCGACACTCCGGTCAAAGTTGCTCATTTCGGTATTGACTCGGTCATTTCGATTGTTGACGATATCGTGATCGAACAGTTGAGAGAATTTTATTATAGCGAACTGGGGCTTGAATTTAATCCAATCGGAAAAAGAGACCAAGACTTCAGAGCCGGACGGATTACCGATTATCTGAATCTTGTCAATCGAATGGTACAGCAGAAATTTGAGGAAATCAAATCACAGAATTTTGAAGAAGATTCAGAACTTTCAAAATATTTTCTGCTGCTGCCCGATGCTTCTCCGCTCAAACAAAAATATCTGCGGATGCTGTCCGAAGCCGACGATTCAGAAAAGGCTAAAATTCAGCAGGAACTGAAAACTGCGATGAGATGCGGTTCGATCGATGTCAACATCATGGCAAAGGTGGACAATCCGAATTTTGACAAAGCCGGAAATCAGCTGCCCGAAATTTATAATGATGCAATGGCGGCTTTGAGAGGATACGCAAACAGCGAATTGAATTCCTCCATCGTTTTGAGTGCCGGACTGAATCCAAGGCTGTATGCTTATTTTGAACAGTTTCCCGATTTCTATCCGGACGAAAAAGGATTTGTCAAAAAGAAAATCATTCTGAAAGTCAGCGATTACAGATCGGCTGCCATTCAGGGAAAAATACTCGCAAAAAAAGGACTGATGGTTTCCGAATTCAGGATAGAATCGGGTCTGAACTGCGGCGGTCATGCTTTTGCAACCGATGGCAAACTGTTGGGAACGATTTTGGAAGAATTTAAAAACCAAAGAGAATCATTGGCTGCGGAGCTTTTTGAAATTGCAAATCAGGCATTGATTCAAAAAAATCATCATCCGTTTGAGGAAATCCCCGAAATGAAAATCACGGTTCAGGGCGGGATCGGAACTGCCAACGAAAGCAATTTTCTGATTGAATATTTCAAAGTCGATTCAACCGGTTGGGGAAGTCCTTTTCTGCTGGTGCCGGAAGCGACCAATGTGGATGAGGAGACGCTCAGTCAGCTGGCGAATGCGAAAAAAGAAGATTATTATCTGAGCGATGCTTCGCCTTTGGGGGTGCCTTTTAATAATTTCAGAAACACTTCATCCCAAAAGCTTCTGAACGAAAGAGTTGAAAAGAAAAGACCGGGCAGTCCGTGTCTGAAAAAATATCTTGAATTCAATACTGAATTTACCGAAAAAAATATCTGTACCGCTTCCAGACAATATCAGAATCTGAAACTGAAGCAACTGGAAGAAACTGCGATTTCTCAGCAGGAATTTGAAGAAAAAAGTAAAAAAATTCTTGAAAAAGAATGTCTTTGCGAAGGTCTTGCGATTCCGGCTGTGATTGTCAACAATGCGCTGAAAAAGAAACAGCTCAGAGCAGTTGCCATCTGTCCGGGCCCCAATCTGGCATATTTTTCGGGTGTATTTTCATTGAAGGAAATGATTGATCATATTTACGGCAGAAGTTCGATCTTGAATTCACTGAAAAGAGAAAATATGTTTATCAACGAACTGGAAATGTATGCTGAACATCTTCAAAAAGAAATCGGAAAAAGCATAGACAAAATGTCAGCCAAACAGATCAGGCATTTTGAAAATTTCAAAAGTTCACTGCTTGAAGGAATCGGGCATTACAAAGTAATTTTCAGAAAAATGAAATCCGAGACCGATGAATACAAGGCAAAAGCATTGAAATCACTCGAACATTGGGAAAAAAATATTCTTCACATCCGGATTCCGGGATTGGAACCTGTGAACTGAAATTAATTGATAACCGATTAACTTTCAGAATTGCTTCATTTAAGTTTCATCTGTAAAGACCAAACAGATTGCGGCTTAAAAAAAATCAGCAATTTGCCTGATTTGAAATCATTACACAAAAAAAAACCGGCTCATTTGAACCGGTTTTTTTGATTTTTAACCAATTAGGATTATGCTGTGATTCTTTTCAGAATTTCAATCGTCTTTTCGATGTCCGCTTTTTTCACATTCAGATGCGGTCTGAATCTGATCGACTGATCGCCGCATGAAAGCAGTATCAGTTTATTTTCATAGGCTTTGTTCACAACTGCGTCTCTTTCTTCGCCGGTCGGCAGATCAAATGAAATAAACAGCCCCATTCCTCTTACATTCGAAATTTTATTTGAGTTTTCCTGAAGTTTTTCCAATTCAGATTTCAGGAATTCGCCCTGAATATTCACATTGTCCAGCAGATTTTCCTGTTCAATCACTTCAAGAATCAGTTTGAAGCGAATCATGTCCATAAAGTTTCCGCCGAAAGTTGAATTCAGACGGCTTGATTCTTTGAATACATTGTTTGGAACCTGATCGAGTTTTTCTTTGTTGGCAAGGATACCGCAAACCTGGGTTTTCTTTCCGAATGCGATGATATCCGGGATCACATCATAATTCTGATAAGCCCACATTTTGCCGGTGATTCCCATTCCCGCCTGAACTTCGTCATAAATCAGAAGAATTTGATTTTCATCACAAATTCTTCTCAGTTCTTTGTGGAATTCGTTTCTGAAGAAATTGTCGCCGCCTTCTGCCTGAATGGTTTCAATGATCAAACATGCGATTTCGTCCGGATTGTTTTTGAGGGCATCATTGATTTGCTGAATTGCCTGTTTTTCAACTTCAATTGTTTTTGCCAGACTTTCTTCGGTCAGTGGAAAATGAAGCTTCGGATTGATGATTCTTGGCCAGTCAAACTTGGGGAAATACATATATTTTCTCGGGTCTGAAGTATTGGTCAGACTCAGCGTATAACCGGAACGTCCGTGAAAAGCCTGTTTGAAATGAATGACTTTGCCGGCTTCTTTCTGAATCCCTTTTTCAAAATTCATTCTGGTTTTCCAGTCAAAAGATGCTTTCAGTGCATTTTCAACCGCAAGCGCACCACCCGAAACAAAGAATGCATACTGCAGTTCTTTTGGCATCGCAACTCTTGCAAAAGTATCCACAAAATCGGCAAATTCTTTTGAATAAACATCAGAAACCGTCGGTTTGTTGACAGCCATTTTTCCGAGCAGATCAATATGTCTCAGCAAATAGGGATGATTGTAACCGATCGAAGCCGAAGCAAACATGCTGAACATATCCAAATATTCGGTTCCTTCCACGTCATGAATATAAGAATCATGTGATTTGACCATGTCCATAACCAGCGGATAACCGTCTGCCAGTATATGTTTGCCCAATCTTTCCTTTACTGTTTCTGTCTGTTGGACATTTGAGTGAATCTCCATATTTGGTTTGATGTTCATTATTCTTTAATTTTTTTGTTTAACTCTTTTTGCGGGTTACAAAACTACAAAATTTAGGCTAATTAGTTTGTCTTTAATAATTCTAAATTCCGAAAGCTGTTCTTCAATTTAAACGAATCAGTCTTTTTTCTTTTTATTGATGAATTCATTTGCCAGAATTTTGGTTGCTGCCATCTGTCTGTACATCAGTCTGACATCTTCTGCCGGCGAACCGAAATAGGATTTTCCGCCTTCCAGACTGTCTCCGACACCCGATTGCGCCATCACCACCGCTTTGTCTCCGATGCTGATTCCGCTTTTCACACCGACCTGACCCCAAAGTGTCACTTCGTCGCCAACCACCGTACAGCCCGCAATTCCGCATTGTGAAGCAATCAGACATCTTTTTCCGATGATGGTATCATGCCCCACCTGAACCATATTGTCAATTTTTGTTCCTTCACCAATGGTTGTCGATGCGGTCACCCCCCGGTCGATGGTACAGTTGGCTCCGATTTCAACATTGTCTTCCAGCACTACATTGCCCACAGACTTCAATTTGTCAAAACCGGATTCTCTCTTTTTGTAATAAAATGCATCACCGCCCAGCACAGTACCCGAATGGATGATTACATTGTCACCGATTACAGAATCGTTTCCAATGTTCACATTGGCATGAATCAGACAGTTTTTTCCAATGCGCACATTGTGCCCGACAAAAACATTGGGCTGAAGGATGGTTCCTTCACCTATTTTAGCAGTCGATGCAATCATCTGATTTGAAGGCTGGAAAGGCTTGAACTGCTGACCGATTTTTACAAAGTCACGAAACGGATCGTCTGAAATCAGCAAAGCTTTTCCTTCGGGACAATCCACTTTCTTATTGATCAAAACAACAGTTGCCGCGCTCTTTAGTGCGGTATCATAATATTTCGGATGATCTACAAATACAATATCGCCCGGCTCGACCACATGGATTTCATTGATTCCTTCGACCGGAAAATCTTCGGGACCGACAAATTCGGAACCGATGATTTGTGCAATTTCTTTTAAAGTATGGGTTCTTGGAAATTTCATTTTTGGTGATTATTAAATTTGAGCAAATATATTTTTTCTTTTTTGATTGTTTCCATTAACTTCGACCCGAAATTGATCGCAGTGAATTAATAACCACTAAATTAAAAATTCAAATCTTAAAACAGAAATTAATTGATTATGAAACTACAAAAAGGATTGACTGCCGTACTGCTTGGCGGCGCTTTTGTTCTGACTGCCTGCAAATGCGAAAGAAAAGGTGAATATGCAGTTGACAATACGGCAACAGAAACGGCGGTTGCCGCTCAGGAAAATGAAGGACAAACCGGATCAAATCTGGATGAAAACGGAAATTATATTTACAATGTGGGTGCAGATACCGACATTACACTGCCCGACGGGACAAAGATGACGGTAGGCGAAAACAGTACCGAGAACAAACTTTTCGGAATGATGAACAATCCGGAATTTAAAGTGAGCGATGACAAGACACAGGGCTGGGTAACGCTGGACAGAGTTTATTTTGAAACCGGAAAAGCAGAACTGACTGAAAATTCAAAAGCCCAGGTTTCAAACATCATCACACTTTTAAAAGCTTTCCCGGACATCAAAGTCAAAATGGGCGGTTATACCGACAACACCGGTGCTGAAAGTGTGAACATGAGCGTATCGGGCGAAAGAGCTGCGGCCGTAGCCAAAATGCTGACCGACGGCGGTGTTGACTCTGCAAGAGTTGAAAGCGAAGGTTACGGTGCAAATCATTTTGTTTGTGAAGCCAATGATACCGACGAATGCCGCGCACAAAACAGAAGGGTTGACATCAGAATTACCCAAAAATAAATTCAAACTGCAAAAAAATTAGAGACCGTCATTGTGGCGGTCTTTTTTTATGAAATAATTTCACAAAAATTCAATTTTTACATCCATTTCCAGATACAATTAATCAAAATCATTTCGTATTTTTACACAAACACTGCGATTTGCAAATTCCGGAAGAGATACTGAAGAAATATTGGGGTTATTCCGAATTCCTTCATCCGCAAAAAGAAATCATAGATTCTGTTTTGTCCGGAAAAGACACTTTGGCTATTTTACCCACCGGTGGGGGAAAATCAATCTGTTATCAGGTGCCTGCAATGATTCTGGACGGAATCACACTGGTCATTTCACCATTGATAGCACTGATGCAGGATCAGATTCAAAATCTGAATTCAAGAGGAATTCCGGCCGCAGCCATCAGCTCACAGCTGAACAGAGATGAAATCGCACTGATTGTCACCCGCTGCGCATTGGGCGAAATCAAACTACTCTACATTGCCCCCGAAAGACTGCAAAGCAGATTCTTCAGAGAAATTCTTCAAAACCTCCCGATCAGACTGATTGCCGTAGATGAAGCCCACTGTATTTCCCAATGGGGTTTTGACTTCAGACCATCTTATCTGAAAATCAATCTGATAAGAGATATTTTCCCAAATGTCAACGTACTCGCACTGACTGCGACTGCACCGGCTCAGACAGCAGCAGAAATCATTTCGGCGCTCGGGTTGAAAGATGCAAAGGTTTTTAAAAAATCGCTGAAAAGAGAAAATCTGGTATATAAGGTACTGAATTCACAAAACGAACTCGACGATCTGGTTCATCAGCTCAAAAGGCTGCCCGGATCGGGAATAGTGTTTGTAAGGAGCAGAAAGCAGACTTTTGAAATTGCCCGGTTTTTGACAGAAACGGGTTTCAATGCACAGTATTTTCATTCAAAACTTCCGAAAGAAGAAAAAACCAAAAGACAGCGGATTTGGACAGAAAGCACTGATCAGATCATGGTTTCGACCAATGCTTTCGGAATGGGAATTGACAAACCGGATGTCCGGACGGTCATCCACCTGAATCTGCCCGACAGTCTGGAATCTTATGTGCAGGAAGCAGGAAGGGCAGGCAGAGACGGTAAATATTCTGAAGCGATTCTTTTTATACAGCCGCATGAAGTTGAAGATTTGGAATCGATTTTTAAATCTTCACTGCCCGGCCGAAAAGAATTTGAACATACTGAAAATTCATTTTATAATTTCTTTGAAATCGGTGAAAATGAAAGACCGATTGAAAGAAGAGAATTTGATTATTTTGAATTTATCAGAAGATTCAATCTCAACCCAAAGAAGACCGAAAGGATTCTGAATTTTCTGGAGCGAAAGGAGGTCATTTCGCTCAAAGACCGTTCTTCACAGAGCACTGTCAGGGTATATTCAAATCCGAAAAACGTACATTTCTCAAAATCAATTCAATATCAGATTCTTGAATTACTGGTCAGAAGATATCCGGGAATTATGAGTGATGAAAAGCAGATTGTCGAATTCAGTATCGCCTCGGAACTTCAGAAAACAACCGGAAAAATCAAAAAGCAGCTTCAGAAAATGAGCGAATCGGGCTATATTTATTATCGCCGGAACGATATATTGACTGTAAAATTCAAGAGACCGAGAGAATCTGATTATATCAAAAACACACTTTGGAAAGCGTTTGAAAAATACCAAATCATCCGTTGGAAAAGACTTCAGGATATGATTTATTTCGCAACTCAAAAAGATGTCTGCCGCGAAAAACTGATTCTCAGATATTTTGGCGAACATCCAAAGCAAAAATGCGGGAAATGCGATCTGTGTCTGAAGCAAACCGAAGAAATAAAAAGTCGTGATATCCTTGATTTTATGGGCGATGATTCAAAGACGATCACTGAAATCATCGATCATTTTCTGAAATTCAAAAAAGAAACCATCACAGAAGCGGTTGAAAAACTGATTGACGAAGGAATGATTACGAATACCGGAATTGATTCCTACAAAAGAATATAAGTTTTAGCTGCATCGGTTAAAATCGGTTATTTTTGCAGTTAAAATTATCGGATGAAAATAGTTTTTATGGGTACACCCGAATTTGCAGCCATCTGTCTGGAAGAAATTCTGGAGAGCAGTCATCAGGTGACCGCCGTGGTCAGTGTGGCGGATAAACCGGCCGGCAGAGGACAGAAAATCAGCCGTTCTGCGGTTGCAAAACTGGCGGTCGAAAAAGGATTGAAGCTGCTTCAGCCCGAAAAACTGAAGGACCCCGAATTTATTTCTGAACTTGAATCTCTGAATGCCGATGCATTTGTTGTGGTCGCTTTCAGAATGCTGCCCGCAGAAGTCTGGAAAATTCCCCCAAAAGGAACTTTCAATCTGCATGCTTCGCTGCTTCCGCAATATCGCGGTGCTGCACCAATCAACCGGGCGATCATCAACGGCGAAAAAGAAAGTGGAGTCACTACTTTTCTGATTGACGATAAAATTGATACCGGCAACATACTGCTGACCGATACAGTTGAAATCGGTCCGGACGAAAATGCCGGTGAACTTCACGACAAACTTGCCGAAATCGGAAAAAAACTGATCATCAAAACACTGGACGGATTGGAAAATGATTCAATCAGCCCCAAGCCGCAGCAGACATTTGACGAACTCAAACCGGCGCCAAAAATTTTCAGAGAAGACTGTCGAATTGACTGGAATCAGCCGATCGAGAAAATCCATAATCTGATTAGAGGTCTGAGCCCTTATCCGGCTGCATGGACGATGACCAAAAAGGACGGCGAATCAAAAATGATCAAAATATTCAAAGGAAATTTTGAAAAAGCTTCAAATCCGGACGAGCTGCACAAAACCATAGATTTTGAAGGAAACAGTATGATTATCCGGCTGAAAAACGGAAATTATAAGGTAGAAGAATTACAGCCTGAAGGAAAAAAGAGGATGAAATCAGCAGATTTCATCAACGGTTTGCATGACAAAAACGGATGGAACATTGACTAACAGCCTGAAAATTATAGGTTTTTGACTATGGTTATTAACAAAAACAGCTGTTTTTTCAACAAAATCGCAATTTTATTGGCTCAAAGCTTGTGTGAGTCAGGGATTCAGCTATATTTGCGTTGAAAATTTAATTAATAAAATCTTAAAAATTATGAACAAAAATGATTTGATCAGCGCAATGGCCGCAGATGCAGGAATCACTAAAGCTGCTGCTAAGAAAGCTTTGGATTCATTCACAGACAATGTAACCAAAACCCTGAAAAAAGGAGACAAAATTTCTTTGGTTGGATTTGGAACTTTCTCTACATCCAAAAGAAAAGCAAGATCAGGAAGAAACCCACAGACCGGTGCTACCATGAAAATTGCTGCCAAAACCGTTGCTAAATTTAAAGCAGGTTCAGAATTGGCAAAAGCTGTTGACAAGAAAAAATAATCTCTCAGGGATTAGACAAAAAGAAATCCTCCCGATTTGGGAGGATTTTTTTATGGTGCAAGTCTTTCTGAAATCCAGCTGCCGTTTTCAAGTCTGTATCTCAAACGGTCGTGAAGCCGGCTCGGTCTTCCCTGCCAAAATTCAATCTCGACCGGTTTGATGAGATATCCGCCCCAATAATCGGGTTTCGGCACCTGTTTCCCTTCAAATTCTTTTTCAAGCCTAAGTGTCTCTGCTGTCAAATCTTCATCAAAACCGATCACGCTGCTTTGGTGTGAAACCATTGCTCCCACCCGACTTTCAAAAGGTCTTTTGTTGAAATAATCTTCTGACTGCTGCTGACTTGTTTTTTCTGCAATACCCTTAATGATTATCTGCCTTTCCAGTCTGTCCCAAAAAAATGAGAGACAGACATTTGGACTTGAATCGATTGCTTTTCCCTTCTGACTCTCATAATTTGTGTAAAAGATAAAACCTTCGCTGCTGTATTCCTTGAGCAGAACCACTCTGTTTCTCGGGAAGCCGTCTTCCCCCACAGTTGCAACATTCATCGCATTCGGTTCTACAATCAGATTTGAATTTTGCGCTTCATCATACCACTTTTTAAACAATTCAACCGGATTCGGTAAAATCGAATTGAAATTAATTTCAGAAATTTTATAATCTCTTCTTTTATCGCTCAGGTCTTGTTTCATTCAATTTTTTTTTTATCTTTATCAACAGAAGCTTTATTTCAACTCAAAAGTAGTGCAAATAAATACGATTACAAAAGGAAATTTACTGATTGCACAGCCTGCACTTTTTGATTATACCTTTAATCGAACGGTGATTCTTTTGGTTGATCACAATGAGCTGGGGTCGATAGGTTTCATTCTCAATAAGCCCACAAATCAGGTGTTGAACAGCTATGTTTCGGAATTGGAATCTGACTTTCCGGTTTATGAAGGCGGTCCGGTCAATACCGACAATCTTTATTATGTTCACAAACGTCCCGATTTGATTTCCGAAAGCGAACATATATCCAAAAATCTGTACTGGTCAGGGAATTATGACGACATCAGGCAGTCGATCAATCGCGGACTGATTTGTCACAATGAAATCAGATTTTATCTCGGATACAGCGGTTGGGGCGAAAACCAGCTTCAGGCCGAAGTTGACGACAATGCATGGATCATCGTCAATGAAATGGTTGATGTTTTTGGTGAGTGGAGAAATAATCTTTGGAAACAGCAGATGAGAAAATTGGGTGGTGAGCATCTGATATGGCTGAATACACCAGCCGACCCAAATATGAATTAATTCTCAATATTGGCCACAATTGGAATTTTTCGATTTTGATGAATTGAAATTCTGCCTATTATCCGTTTAATGCAAAAAGAAATTAAGAAGTCAAATTTGGGCGATAAAAATAATGGATTACCTGGTTTTTTACTGCAAGTTCTTTGCACCTTGTGTTTACCGCAGGATAAATTCATGAATATTGCGGCTTGGCGGATGGATTCTTTCAATAAATTCTGATGGAGCAACTGACAACTGCGTTTCCTACGAACCGAGTACTTTTTTCAAATCATCGATTTGACTTTCCCAAAGCAGTTTTGATTCTTCAATTTCGTCATCTTCCGCAAAATCGGTAACAATCAGAGCAACATCGCCTGTGAGATCGTCTTCAACTATATTGAGTTCAAAGAAATATTTGGTATCCTCATCATCTTCCCACTGAAAACGCACATAAGAATCCTGTTTGCTTTTCATCAAAAAAGCGACTTCCTCTTCTCCATCCCAAATAAAAGTGTATTTATCACCTCTCGAATTCACATTGTCGGCAAACCATTCCGATAATCCGGACGGATTTGAAATATAATTATAAAGCAACGAGGGTGATGAATTGATCACAAACTCAGATTGAAACTTTATTCTTGCCATATACTGTTAATTGGTCGCAATATATAAAATACCCTCAAACAAGCAAACATTTTTTGGATATGTTTTAAAGATATTCGGCAAGATATGCATTTGCATACATTTACAGCCGTTGATTCGACATTGAAAAGAATTCCCACAGACTTTGAAGTCACTACTGACTTTGATTTTTCCGGGGTCATAATTCATCAGAACAATTTCACAATTAATTTTGACGATATCCAAATAAGATTCTATATTTGCACTCCGAAAAAACCAATGAGCGGGACAGTTCAGATGGTTAGAGCGCAGGATTCATATCCGCCACGGCGGACACGGGTTCAAAGCTCGAAAATTGAAATAAGAATATATAAGAAATTATATAAAATGGCGAGGTTGCTCAGATGGTTAGAGCGCAGGATTCATATCCGCCACGGCGGACACGGGTTCAAAGTTTGAAATTGAAATAAAAATATATAAGAAATTATATAAAATGGCGAGGTAGCTCAGATGGTTAGAGCGCAGGATTCATAACCCTGAGGTCACGGGTTCAATTCCCGTCTTCGCTACTGCAGGACGGTTTTTCAGCCGTCCTTTTTTTATTGATGAAATTCACAGTTTACATATTATTTTCTGAATCACATCAAAAGCATTATACCGGATTTACTTCAAATCTGGAACAAAGATTATTATCTCATAATGAATTTGGAAAGGGTTGGACTGCTAAATATCGTCCATGGAAATTAATCTACACAAAAGAATTTGAGAGTAAGAAGGAAGCAATGGTATATGAAAAATGGTTGAAAACAGGTGTTGGAAGGGATTTTATAAAAACTTTGCCCCATTAGCAGGATTCATATCCGCCGCCGCGGACACGGGTTCAATTCCCGTCTTCGCTACTGCAGGACGGTTTTTCAGCCGTCCTTTTTTTATTGATGAAATTCACAGTTTACATATTATTTTCTGAATCACATCAAAAGCATTATACCGGATTTACTTCAAATCTGGAACAAAGATTATTATCTCATAATGAATTTGGAAAGGGTTGGACTGCTAAATATCGTCCATGGAAATTAATCTACACAAAAGAATTTGAGAGTAAGAAGGAAGCAATGGTATATGAAAAATGGTTGAAAACAGGTGTTGGAAGGGATTTTATAAAAACTTTGCCCCATTAGCAGGATTCATATCCGCCGCCGCGGACACGGGTTCAATTCCCGTCTTCGCTACTAAATTAGTTCACAACTACTCCTCCACCGTATGTGCAAAAAACCTCTTTGAAAATCGTTCCTGAATGCTTTGAAAAATAATAAACATAATCGGGATAATAAAAACACCCAATACTGTCCCGATGAGCATTCCGCCAATAGCTCCCGTTCCTACTGCACGATTTCCGACAGCTCCGGCGCCCGTTGCCAGCATCAAAGGAATTAATCCGAAAATAAAGGCAAACGAAGTCATCAGAATCGGACGAAGTCGGGCTTGCGCGCCGCTGAGCGCTGCCTGAGTCAGAGACATTCCCTGTCTTCTCCTTTCCAAAGCAAATTCCACGATTAAAATCGCATTTTTAGAAAGTAAACCGACCAGCATAATCAAGGTAATTTGAATGTATATACTGTTTTCTATACCAAAAGCCACTGCAAAAATATAGGTTCCTGCCAATCCCACAGGAAGGGATAACAACACGGAAAAAGGGATAATAAAACTTTTGTACTGCGCACTCAACAATAAGAAAACAAATGCAATAACCAATATAAAGATAAAAAGCGTTTGGTTGCTGGCAGTAATTTCTTCTTTTGTCAAACCGGAATATTCAATTCCATAACCGACAGGCAGTTTTTCGGCTACAACTTCATTGATGGCATTAATCGCATCTCCGGAACTATAACCAGGATTGGCAGCACCATTAATGCTGATTGCTGTATAAAGATTGAACCGTGAAATGGCTTGCGGCCCATACACTCTGTTTATTTCTATAAAACTGGTAATAGGCGCCATTACACCTTCAAAATTTCTCACATAAACGTGGCTAAGCCCATCAGGATTGGCTCGATAATGCGGTTCAGACTGGTACATCACACGATATTCTTTTCCAAACTGATTGAAATTTGAAGCATAAACACCGCCATAATATCCTTGCATCGTTTCCAAAATATCATTGAGCGTAAAACCTGCCTCTTTTATTTTTTCGAGATTTACTTCAATTTCGTATTGCGGAAAAGAAGGGTCAAAAGAGGTAGAAGCATAACGAATTTCGGGGCGTTTATTAAGTTCTTCAAGGAAATCGTTTCCGACTTGTGCAAAAGTGTTGATTTCTTGTCCGCTTCGGTCTTGTAGCTGAAATTCAAATCCATCGGATGAGCCAAAACCACGAATAGTAGGCGGCGCAAAAAAGATAATTCTTGCTTCGCGGATGCTGCTGGTTTTTTCAATTAATTGCCCAATAATGGATTGAATATCCTGTCCTTTTCCCGTTCTTTCCGCCCAAGGTTTGAGCTTCACTATGACCATTCCATAATTTGTTCCCGAACCGCTGATCATCCCTCTTCCCGGTGTACGAAGAATGGTTTCGACTTCCGGAATTGTCAGTGCTTGTCGTTCCACTTCGGCAATCACTTCTTCAGTTCGTTCGATGGAAGCAGAAATCGGCAAAGCAACATCGGCAAATATAGAACCTGTATCTTCGTTCGGTACAAATGAACGAGGTATTGTGATGGATAAATATGCAAATAAACCTGAGAAAATAACCACAACGGCTACGGCAATCCATTTTCTTCGGATTAAAAAAGCGACCGCATCTTTGTATTTTGCTGTGGTTACTGTAAATCCGGTATTGAAAACTTTATAAAATCGTTGCAGTACATTTTTCTTTCCGCCTTGATTTGTATGTGGTTTTAAAAACAGAGCAGATAAAGCAGGCGAAAGCGTCAGGGCATTTACTGCGGATATGATAATCGCAACAGCCAAAGTCAGTCCGAATTGTTTGTAAAAAACACCCGCCGAACCCGAAATAAAACTGACTGGAATAAATACCGCCGCCATTACCAAAGTAATGGAAATAATAGCACCGGTAATTTCTTTCATCGCATCTTTAGCAGCTTTTAAAGAAGAAGTATAGCCTTGTTCCAATTTTGCGTGAACCGCTTCTACAACTACAATTGCATCATCTACCACAATTCCGATTGCCAATAACAAAGCAAAAAGCGTCAGAAGATTGATGGTAAAACCAAATAAATACAAAAAGAAAAACGTCCCGATAATCGATACAGGTACAGCAATGGCCGGAACGATGGTCGAGCGGAAATCTTGCAGAAAGATAAAAACAATCAAAAAGACCAAAAGAAAAGCTTCGAGTAAAGTTGTAACAACTTTTTGTATAGAAGCATCTAAGAAATCGTTGGCATTGACCGTCGTAACATAATCTACGCCCGGTGGAAACGATTTTTTGGCTTCTTCGAGAATTGACATACATTCATCGATGACTTCCTGTGCATTGGAACCTGCAGTCTGACTGATGGAATAATCTGCTGAAATTTTTCCGTCCGTTGTGGTGCTTCCGCCGTAACCACGTGCACCAAGCTCAATGTCTGCTATATCTTTCAGACGTAAAAATTGTCCGTCTGTGGTGGAACGAATGATGATATTTTCAAATTCTTTGGTATCTGCCAAACGTCCTTTGTACTTTATGACATATTGAAAAGACTGCTTTCCTTCTGCCCCGAATTGTCCCGGCGCAGCTTCGATATTTTGTTCAGCGAGAGCGGCGTGTACATCCGACGGAATAAGACCGTAAGAAGCCATAATATCCGGTTTCAGCCAGATACGCATCGCATAATCTTTCTGTCCGAAAGCACGGGCCTCTCCCACACCTGTCACCCGTTTTATCTGTGGAATGATATTTATTTCGGCATAATTCTGTAAAAATATATCGTCATAATCAGGATTATCGCTGGTGAGCGCAAAAATAATCAAGTTACTGCTTTGGGTTTTAAAAGTAGATATTCCGGCTCTTGTAACTTCCTGAGGCAATCTGCTGGTGGCAGTCGCCACACGATTTTGAACATTTACCGCCGCCATATCGGGATCTGTACCCGTTTTAAATACAACTGTAATCCTTGCAGAACCGTCATTTCCGGCAGAAGAACGGATGTAATCCATATTTTCCACACCATTGATTTGTTCTTCCAATGGAATGATGACACTGTTCAACACCACATCTGCACTCGCCCCTTGATAAGAAGTGGAAACAACAACAGTAGGCGGCGCAATATCCGGATATTGAGACACGGGAAGATTGACCAAGCCAAGGATGCCCAACATCACAATCACGATGGAAATAACAGTCGATAATACCGGATCTTCAATAAAACGATTGAACATAATTTGTAAAATTTATTTTATTGATTGGATGAAGTTTCTACTTTCTTAAATATACTGTCAGCATCTACAAGTTTCGGTTCGATTAGCATTCCGTCTTTTAATGAAGGCAAACCTTCCAATACTATTTTATCGCCTGCTTTTAATCCTTCGGTTACTACATAAAATTGCCCATCGCTATTATCCATTACCGAAATGGAAGTACTGATTGCTTTGTTTTCATCATTAACTAAATAAACAAATTTAGAACCCTGTATTTCATAAGTTGCTTTTTGAGGAACCAAAATCGCCGAATCCACCACCAAAGGAATGACAACAGAACCGCTGCTGCCATTTTTAATACTTCCTTTCGGGTTTGGAAAAGTTGCCCGAACACGGATAGAACCCGTAGCATTATTGATAGAACCGCTGGTTGCATCTACTTTTCCCGTTTCCGAATAAGTTTTATTATTGGGCAAAAGAAGTTGAACCGCAGGCATATCGGTCAGAATGGATTGTGTATCGCCTTCGGTATCACTCGAAAGTTCCAGCAATTGTTTTTCGTTGATTGAAAAATAAGCGTAAACATTTGCTACATCGGACACAATCGTCAAAGGCAAACTGGTATTGGTGGTTACCAAACTTCCGATTTTGTGAGGAAGCGTTCCGACAACACCATCTGCCGGACTTGAAATAAAAGTATATCCAAGATTGGTTTGCGCATTGGCCAAAGTAGCCTGAGCTTGCGCCAAAACTGCTTTTTCTGATTCTAATTTAAATTCTGCCTCATTAAGATCGTGTTGAGAAATGATGTTTTTCTCAACCAACGGACGAAGTTTGTTCACTGTTGATTGCGCTGTGTTTACATTGGCTTGCGCAATTTTTATTGCTGCCTGTGCTGTTCTCACTTCCTGCTCATATTGCGGCGCACTGATTTTAAACAGCCGATCGCCTTTTTTCACAATCGCACCTTCATCAACATATATACTTTCGATGTAACCATCTACTTTAGGTCGAATTTCGATATTTTGCTGCCCTTCGATACGGGCGGGATAAACGTTTTGTAAAGTTGTGCTTTGCGGGCTGAGTGCAAGAACAGGATAATCCATGATCTGCTCTCCGCCTTCTGATTTTTTATTTTTTTCTCCACAAGAGATTAATATAGTAATGACAAATACGTAGCCGATATAAAAATACCTTGCCTTATTGCTCATAGTTAAAAAATTAAATCCTCAAAGATAACCTTTATTTTATATCATCTTTTTTCACCTGAATTAACGGTCGGTTAAAAAACAAATTCCGCCCCCTAATCAGAGGCTGATTCCACATATTTGAATCCGAAAATGAGTGGGCGCAGGAAAAATAACTTATCAGAAAGTTAAAACAATAGATTCTGAATTTTTCAACGATAAATTCTCAAAAAACTCACAATTTCTCAATCCGGTCAATTATGCTTTCAACCGCTTCGTCCGGTGTAGCCCAGGAAGTAATCAGTCTGACGGCAGAATGATTTTCATCCGTTTTTTCCCAAATATAAAATTCAAATTCCTTTAAAAGAAGAGCAATCCATTCGTTTGGGAGTATCGGAAATATCTGGTTGGTATAAGAGTCGGTCAGAAAACCGCAACCTTTTTTTTCGAATGCATTTTTGATTTTCATCATTTTCCGGTTTGCATTTCTTCCCAAATCAAAATACATATCTTTCTTCATCAGCTCATTGAATTGGATACCGAGTATTCTCCCCTTTGCAAGCAATGCGCCTTTTTGTTTCAGAAAAAATTCAAAATCATTTTGAAGCATCGGGTTATTGATAACAATTGCCTCTCCGATCAGCGCTCCGTTTTTTGTTCCGCCAACATAGAAAGCATCTGTCAGTTTCGAAAGATCTTCGGGTTTCAGATCGCTGGTTTCGGCAGTCAGTCCCTGTGCAAGACGCGCACCGTCCATAAACAGAAAAAGACTGTTGGAATTGCAAAAATCATACAGCGCTCTCAATTCACTCAGATTGTAATGAGTTCCCAATTCTGTCGAATTTGAGATATAGACCATCTTCGGTTTGACCATGTGCGGGAAATTTGAATTGAAATCCAAAATTGTCTGACAAATTTCGGGTGTCAGTTTGCCATCTTTTGTTTTCTCTGAATTTATTTTGTGACCGCCGGCTTCTATTGCACCTGCTTCGTGGGTATTTATATGGCCTGTTTCGGCTGAAATCACCGACTGATAGGGTCTCAAAGCTGCGGAAATCACAAGCAGATTCGCCTGGGTTCCGCCCGAAACCAAGTGAACGGCAGCGTCCGGACAATTGAATTTCTTTTTGATTAATTTTTTGGCTTCGGTCGAATATTCATCCTCGCCATAACCGTTCTGCTGAACAAGATTGGTTTGGTTCAAAGCCTCCAATATCGAAGGATGACAGCCTTCCAAATAATCATTTTTAAATGAATATTTCATTTTAAATCAGAATTTAATTCGTTCACCAACATTCATTCCGGCTGATTTCGCCAAAACTCCGCAAAGATAAAAAAGCATTCTTGCGCCCACATTTCCGTCCCAGTCATCATCTTCGCCGGGGGCGACTTCCACCAGATCAAATCCGATGATTTCTTTTCCAGAATCAGCCAGCGCAGTCAGCAGATAAGCCGCCTGTTCAAACGACAGACCGCCCGGAACCGGCGTGCCGGTATTTGGACAGTACCACTGACAGAGCGCATCAATATCAAAACTGATATGTACTTTTTGAGGCAGTTCCGAAATGATTTTTTCGCACTGATTTTTCCAGTTTGCTCCTTCAAACTGCTGTTTTTTCAAATCCGAATCGCTGAACACTTTCACTCTTCCGTCGGACTGTCTGACCACTTCAACTTCCTCTTCGCAGAAATCCCTGATTCCGACCTGCACCAGCTTTTTGACCTGAGGAATTTCAAGCGCATTGTACATAATCGAAGCATGAGAATAGGTAAATTCCTCATAGGCTTTTCTCAGATCCATGTGCGCATCGAGATGAAGGATTCCAAATTCATCATGTTTTTCAGAATGCGCTTCAAAAAAACCGAGTGGTGTGGAATGATCTCCTCCGAGCAACCCTACTTTTTTGTCCTGATTCAGCCAAAAGAGGACTCTTTCTTTCACCTCATCCTTCATTGTCCGGCAATCGCGGTTGATCCTGAGCAAATCGGTTTTGAGCCGGTCGATTGACATCACATCTTTTCCCTCTTCCTGTGCTTTGATAATCGGCTGAGCGAGTTTTTTGAGTAAATTGCTCTGTGCGCGCCAAAAGGGTGTATTGTCGTCGAGGTAAATTCCGAGTTTCCATAATTCCGGAAATTCCTGATGATTCAGATCCACCTGAAAGGATGCGTCAAAAACCGCTTTGTCGCCCATTGATGCACCTGCACCGTAACTCACCGTAACTTCCCAGGGAACCGGCACGATGATGATTTCACTCTGTTCGGCCGAAAAAGGCAGTCCGAACAGTGTTCCATCAGCAAGGCCGGGCTGATTCGGGTCAAAATTGTCTATGATCTGTTGTTTGGACATTTGATTTGATTTGATTTTGATATTTACATTGATAATCCGGGAATCGGCGGCAGACTGTCTTTTGCGGTCTTTTTTGCTTCATCGACTGCGTTTTTCCTGACTTTTTCAAGTGCCTGATTCAGTGTAACGAGCAGTTTGTCTTCGAGTTCCTCTTTGTCTGCAAGAAGACCGTCAGCAATCTGAATATCTTTGATTGTGGCCAGTTCGGTCATGGTAACAGAAACCGTTCCGTCGGCAGAAGATTGTGTGAAAGAAGTGCTTTCCAGTCTATTCTTCAGGTCTTCAAAATTCTTTTGGGCGGACTGAAGTTTGCCCATCAGGTCCATTAGATTTCCAAACATAATTGATTAATTAAAAATATTGATAATGTCTCCGTTTCTGACTGCCGAATAAGTCCTCGGCGCTCTGTCCGCTATGATGATCGGTTCGCCGGTCAGCAAAATCCACTCGGCTCCGTCCTGCGGACAATACAGTTTGATATCATCCACCACTTCGAGGCGCGTATCTATTCCGGGGCATATATGCGGTGCATTTCTGTCATATGCTTTGTAACCGTTGACGACTTTGACCACAATCACCCCTTTGGTTCCGGTACCTGCACCGTCCACATAAGTCCATCCGCGGGTTTCAAGCTGACTGTACAACGGCAGATTGATGTTGATTGATGCCGAAATATTGTATTCCGGATTACAGCTTTTCTGTCCGTCATCCTCACTGTTGCAGGCCATCGAAATCATCAGCATCAGCAGCAAAAAGCGGTTCAGTTTCATTTTAATAACATTCATATTTCTATTCAAATTTAATTTTGTATATTTGCACTGATAGTCCTGCGGAATCTTTCCGTAGGATTATCTTTTTTTAATTATTCAGCTATGGCAAATATACAATATGTAACGAAAGAAGGGCTTGATAAATTGAGAGCCGAATTGGATCAGTTGGAATCGATTGAACGTCCAAAGATTTCTCAGCAGATTGCTGACGCAAGAGACAAAGGCGATCTTTCAGAGAATGCGGAATACGATGCAGCAAAGGAAGCTCAGGGGCTGCTCGAGATGCGTATTGCCAAACTTAAAGACCAGATTGCACATGCAAGGGTAATTGACCCGTCAAAACTGGATGCTTCAAAGGTATCCATTCTTTCGACTGTAAAGATCAAAAATACAGCCAACGGAATGGAAATGAACTATCAGCTCGTTCCTGAATCTGAAGCTGATCTTGCAAAGGCAAAAATCTCGGTCAATACGCCGATTGCGAAAGGTCTTTTGGGCAAAAAAGAAGGCGAAGTTGCTGAAATCACGCTTCCGAACGGATCGGTTTTGAAGTTTGAAGTACTTGAAATTAAAATGGACTGATATGGCAAGTATTTTCACAAAAATCATCAACGGTGAAATTCCATCCTACAAAATTGCAGAAAATGAAAATTATTGTGCTTTTCTGGATGCATTTCCGGTGGTGAAAGGTCATGTATTGGTGGTGCCGAAAAAAGAGGTAAACAAAATTTTTGAACTTGACAGGGAAACCTACAACGGTCTGATGGAATTCGCATACGACATCGCACAGGGCGTTGAAAAAGCAATTCCGTGTCTGAGGGTCGGCATGGCAGTGGTCGGGCTTGAAGTTCCCCATGTTCATGTCCATCTGATTCCGCTCAATACGATGGGTGACATCAATTTCTCGAGACCAAAACTGCAATTAAGCAGTGAAGAAATGACAGAAATCGCAGAAAAAATCAAATCATACTTATAAAACGATGAACAAATACATAAAACCGGTTATAGCCGTACTGATGATCGGATTTGGAATTTACCTTTTCGGTCAGCGGGAATACGGTTGGGGTACCGTAGTAATCTTATTGTCGGCAATCCCGATACTTCTTTTTTTCAGAAACGAATACATATTGCTTGCATTCTGGTTCATGAGAAAACAGGATATACTGAAAGCCAGAAAATGGCTCGACAAAATCAAAAATCCGGAAAGCCAGCTGCTCAGGAAACAGATGGGATATTTTCATTATATGCTCGGAATCACTGAGGCTCAGACCAATGTAAACAATTCAGAGAAACACATGAAAAAAGCCTTGGATTACGGTTTGAGCTACAAACATGACCGTGCAATGGCCAAACTGAGCCTTGCAGGGGCTGCCATGGCAAAAGGCAGAAAACAGGAAGCAGAAAGACTGCTGAAAGAAACAAAGGCACTGGACACTCAGGGGATATTTGCGGAACAAATCAAGATGATGGAACAGCAGATGAAGAAAGTCAATGTGGGACGAAATCTGCAGAATCCAAACATGAGAAGAAAAGGAAAATATTTCTAATCAATATCAATGAAAGCGACAATCAGCAGATTGTCGCTTTTTATTTGAAATAATTTTTTTGGAGAATTATGAATCAGCAAAAGATCATACGGTTCTAAAATGATTTTGGTTTGATTCAATTCTATGCTGCTATTGGTTTTTGCAAAACAGCACACAAATTCATTTTTAATTTCATCAGTTGAATTGGTCAGCTGAACGGAAGAATAACCGATTTCTTTTGAAATCATCAGATTAAAATCATTTCCCGTACTCGCCGAAACAATTTTGTCATTTGAATCAAATTCAAAAACTTCATCTTCGGCATAAATTTCCGGTTTTCCGTTTCTGACAATTTCCAATCGCTTGTCGAGCATGACCAGAAAACGTTTGAAATTTTCAAAACGGGTAAAATCGGAAGGAGACTTTCCAATCACAGCCGAACTGATTCTGAACAGAAAATCCCGTTTTGAATATTCGGTTCCTTTTGGAAAAATAAAATATTCAAAAGTCAGTCCGCCATCCCAGACTGAAGGCTGTAAATCCTGTTTTTTAATGATTTTGAATACCATAAATTTTTGTGCCGTGGAACAAATCAATCACAGAATAGATTTCAAAAAAGAAATTGAATTAGAAGTATCCAAAAAAAACGACTGTTTTTATTAATTTGATTTGATGTCTTCAACTTTCATTGCTTTCCACACAATTCCTGCCAGAATTGCGCCCAAAATCGGAGCCGCAAAGAACAGCCACAATTGTGAAAGCGCCGCGCCTCCCGCAAAGATTGCCGGTCCGAAACTTCTTGCCGGATTGACCGAAGTGCCCGTAATCGGAATCGTGAACAGGTGAATGGCAGCCAATGCAAAACCTATGGCAGCACCCGCCATGGTACTGTTTCCTTTTTTGGAGGTTGCACTGAAAATTGTAAACAGAAAAATAAAGGTCATCACGGTTTCGGCAATAAATGCGGACTGAGTATTGTATCCGTTCTGGTAACCGTCGCCCCACCCGTTTGAGCCGAGTGCCCACTCTCCCATTTCAAAACCGGGAAGTCCCTGAAGTATAATCATCAGAACAAATGCACCGAGAGCACCGCCGATCAGCTGACCAACTATATAAACTCCGGCATCCTTACCGCTGATTCTGCCGACGAGCAGCATACCCACAGTTACAGCTGGATTGATATGCGAACCGCTGATTCCGCCGATTGCATAACACATAATGAACTGAGCCAGACCAAAAGCAAATGCAATTCCCAAAAGCCCCAGACCGTCCAGAGCACCTCCTGTCGCATGACCCGCAATCGCTGCGGCACCACAGCCAATCAGCACAAGCACAAAGGTTCCGATAAGCTCAGAGATGAACTTAGTTGATAATTTTGTTTCCATAATTTTAATTTTTGATGGTTTGCTAACTCAAACTTAGGAAAAAATCACACATCTCTTTGAATTTCAACCCGATTATTTTTTTTCGGAATTAAAAAAGTACTTGTCGTTTTTGTAAAGACAGCTCACAAAAAAAGGTTCGGATTAGCACTTCCGAACCTTAAATCATTCATCAGTCCGATAAATGATTGAAAAAAACCTACACACTATTTTTTATTTTTTTCTATTCGCCACAATCCTCTGAATTCATTCATCGAATAATTGATTGCCTGATCATTCGGATAGAGCGTTTTTATTTTTGCAAGCGCAGCCGGCTCAATGTCTGTTTCAGGATTTCCGTGACATTTGATACAGGCGGGCATTTCCGTACTGATTCTTTTGTAATAAACGATTTTATTATTTTCTGTCAGCAGGCTGTCAATCAAATTATTGTTTTCTTTGAATGAATCGAAAACCGTTTTGTCATTTTCGGTTCTCAGTCTGTTTTCGGGGTTTCTGGTACGATCGGTGATTCTTGAAATCGACACACGATGGGCTTCGGAAATTGAATCTGTTATCGGAATCGCCATGATATTGCAAAACCCTACTGCATAAGCAGTTCCTCCTTCCCGGATGGCAGCCGAAACATTTTTGAGCAATTCTTTTTGGGATACGGTCGCAATCGAATCCATTTCGGTTTTCAATTCTGCCAATTCAATTCCCTTTTCGGATGGCCCGCAAGAAAATGCAAACAGCATTGCGCTTATGTAAATTAATTTTTTCATGTCAAATATGATTGGTTTCATACAAAAAAGGATTGATTGAGTCCGGAAGATTGGCTTTCAGAATTTTAGTACGTCCACCGATTTCGGTTTCCAATTCGTTCAAAACCGTGTTCATTATTCTGAATGATTCACAGTCGGTGGTGCAGAAAGCGACCAATGCGAGTTTGTTATGATTAATTATCTCCTGAAATTTCATTTTCAGCTGCTTTTTTTAATTTCTTTTCATCATTTTTGAAGATAGAAAAAATCAGACCTCCAGTCACAAAACCGTAAATGGTGCTGTTGACCGGATTCGAAGTAATGGCGCAGGTTCCGCTGACACAGCCTACAAATTTCCAATACAGAAATCCTGCAAGCGCACCAATCAGCATCCCGCTGATTACCAATATATGTTTCTTAATGAATTTCATTTCTTAATCTGTTTGATTACAGGGCAAAGTTCAGAATTATCCGAATCATAAACTGCAACTTTTGTTACAAAGTCAGATTCAATTCGGCTGAAGACTTCCGCAGATTTACGGTTTAATTGTTTACTTTCGTTTATTGATTTTTAAATGATGCAATTCCGTTTCAAATACAGACTGTTCCTGATATTTTCGTTACTGCTGATTCTCACCGAATTGCAGGCTCAAGTACCTGAAAACACCGACAGTCTGAATGATAAAAAGGGAAAAATCGTTGAAGAACTTGAAAGTCAGAAAAACAAAAGCGGTTTTGGAAAATTTATTTATAAGACATTTGTAAGAAGCCCCAAATCGACAAACAGCGGAAGAGAAGAACTTCAGGAAAGACCGGTTCCGTTTTCTGAGGCTGCGGGAAAAATCATCAGAAATATACACATCAACACATACGATCCGTTTGGTTATTCAATTGAAGATTCGAATGCTCAGCCCGAAAAGTTTATAGAAAAGGCAGGCAATGCATTACATCCGAAGACCAGGGATTTTGTGATTAAAAATTATCTGCTGTTTGAATCGGGAGACCGGTTTGATTCGCTCAAGATCCTTGAATCTGAGCGTCTGATCAGGAGGCAGCGGTTCTCGAGGAAGGTCAGGATCGACTATGCAGTTGCGGGCGACAGTGTGGATTTGGTGATCAACACTTTGGATTCGTGGACATTGTTTCCGTCAATGACATTTTCGGGTTCAAAGGTTGGTTTCAGATTGAGAGAAAGAAATTTCATGGGCTGGGGTCATGATTTTGACAACTATTACCGTCAAAATTTTGAGTCGGGCAAAAATCAGTTCCAGACCCGTTATTCAATCCCCAACATACAGCGCAGTTTCATTGGATTTGGAGTCGGTTATTCAACAAATGAAGACAATGAATACACCAAGTCGGTTTCGCTCCAGCGGCGGTTCTTTTCTCCATATACGCGCTGGGCAGGCGGTGCTTATTATGGTGAAAGGGCATATCAGGATTCTATACCGAATGAGATGGGTGTGAGTGCTTATCAGATCAAATACAGGCTGAAGGATTTTTGGGGCGGCTATTCATTTCGGCTTTTTGACGAAGCCAATCCTCAGGCAAGATTCAACAATCTGATTTTTTCTGCCCGGTATTTCAATGTGGATTACAGAGAGCGTCCTGAAGAGATATTTGATCCGGACAAATTTTATGCGGGGCGGGATTTTCTGCTGTTTGGTCTCGGCATTTCAAGAAGGGCATTTGTTCAGGATAAATTTATCAAAAACTACAATATTGTAGAGGACATTCCGGTTGGGATGACTTTAGGGCTGACTTCGGGTATAGAGCGAAAAAATCTTCGCGACCGTTTTTATCTGGCGGGTGGCCTGAAGATGGGCGAATATCTGAATTTCGGATATATGGGGTTCAATCTTCAGTACGGCGGATTTATATATTCGGGTCGTTCGGAACAGTCGGTTTTTTCATTGAGTCTTGATTATTTCACCCGTTTGAAAAGCTGGGGCAGATGGAATTTCAGAGGATTTATTTCTTCTGATTTGATTATCGGCAACAATCGGGCAGATTCGAGGGGCGACCGACTGACGCTGAATGAAAACGATCCGTTGGGAATCAACGGTTTTTACAGTGTGAACGTCATCGGTACCAAAAAGTGGCTGACCGATATTCAGATTCAGTCCTATTCGCCTTATCAGTTTCTCGGGTTTCGTCTGTCGCCGATTTTCAGCTCTTCATTTGGGCTGATCAGCGGTGATGACAATCATCTTACAAACGGAAAATTTTATACCCGGATCGGCTTGGGTGTAATGCTGACCAACGACTTTTTGGTATTCAGCAATTTTCAGCTTTCATTTTCGTGGTACAACACCATTCCGGGCGAAGGCAGCAGTCTGTTCAAGACAAATACGCTTCAGGTTTCAGATTTTGAACTGATGGATTTTGATTTTGGAAAACCTGAGCTGATCGAGTACAGTCCGTTTACACCGAGATAAGTTTACCTTCAATTTAACCGATTGATATACAGTGAAAATCAGTTGCTTTAATTTCAAAATGCTATCCTAATTTTGAAATCTTTTGACAAACCTATATTTTAGGGAGCTACAATCATCCACTCACCCGATACCCAACCAATTTCAAACTCCTGATATCCGGTTGAACGTCTATTTTAACTCATAAAATTCCTAATGCAGCTATCGCAATTATCTATGATTTATATTGTTTGAAATTTGGATTTGGTTTGTATCTTTGCACTTTAGAATAAATCTAAATAATCAGAAATTCAGACTGATAGGAAGCTGTCAGAGAGTTGATGAAGAAGAGAGGCTTCCGGGTCGGACTGAAAATCTGAACAGCTGCGAACAGCAACGCAGTCTTTTAAATAAAATTGAACCGAATTGAACTGTATAAAATTTTTTGTGTTAATCCTTTCCGGCTGTCTGCTTGCACAGTCAAAGGTTGATGAGGCAAAACTCAAAGTGTTTTCGCCCGATGAAAATTCTGAAGTTTATAATCAAATCTATACCCAAAACTTTTTCTTCGGGAACTTCGGTCTGAAACAGCTGGTAAACGCTGTTCCAATCAATCGACAATCTGTAAAATCAATCAAAATATCGGCAACGCCTTCGGGCGGAAAAACTGTTCCGGTGATGGAACTTTATTATGACAAAGACGGAAAACTGACTCAGATGAAGGTGCTTGAATCATTTTTCGGAAAACCGATGACCGTCGATTACAAATACCGTGACGGACTGCTTGAAGAAGAGACGATTTCAAAAACCGAGAAAGGAAAAGCGGTGAAAGAAGTCAATCATTTTTATTATGCCGAAGGAAAAATGATTGTTCATGATTTCCGCGATATGCTGGATGTGTACAGCCTGAACGGAAAAGTGCTGTCCAAACGAAGTTATATGAACGGGAGTTTGGTTTTGAATGACAGTTTTGACGGAAAATGCAGACTGACCACCTACAAAGGACGACAAATCAACAAAGTCTGTTTCGGCAATCTGAATCTTGAACTTCCGCTTTGGATTGAAGAATACACAATGAATGAAGACAAAGCCGGAAAACCGGTTCTGATGAAAGATCAGACACTTGAAATTAAGAAAAACAAAGAGCAGGAATATTCGATACTGAACAACGGTAAAGAACAATATATTTTGAAACTCAACAGCGACATGCGGATTCAGGAATTTAATTTTCTGGGAATCAGAGCCGAAAAAGTCGAGCCGGTTGATTTCAAATTTAACTATACAAACTATTAAAATGAGCAAAGAGAAATATACGGAAGAAGATTTGAGACAGAATCTTGCTGCCAACAAAGAATATGAATTCGGTTTTACGACCGATATAGAATATGAGGAATTTCCAAAAGGACTGAACGAGGACATCGTCAGGATGATTTCTGAAAGAAAAAACGAGCCGGACTGGATGACCCAATGGAGACTTGAGGCTTTCAGGATCTGGCAGGAAATGGAAGAAGAACCCACCTGGGCAAATGTAAAATACAAAAAACCTGATTTTCAGGACATCATCTACTATGCGGCGCCCAAGAAAAAACCTCAGTTGAGCAGTCTGGACGAAATCGATCCCGAATTGAAAAAGACTTTTGACAAACTCGGAATTTCGGTTGAAGAACAAAAACGTCTGTCGGGTGTGGCAATGGATGTAGTGATTGACAGTGTTTCGGTCAAAACCACATTTCAGGATACGCTTTCTGATTTGGGAATCATCTTTATGTCAATCAGCGAAGCGATACAGAAACATCCGGATTTGGTCAGAAAATACATTGGAAAAGTGGTTCCGAGAACCGATAATTTCTATGCAGCGCTCAACTCGGCTGTGTTCTCTGACGGATCATTCTGCTACATCCCGAAAGGAGTTCGCTGCCCGATGGAGCTTTCGACTTATTTCAGAATGAACAAACAGGGTTCGGGTCAGTTTGAAAGGACTTTGCTGGTTGTTGACGAAGGCGGTTATGCTTCTTATCTGGAAGGCTGCACCGCACCGACGAGAGATGAAAACCAGCTGCATGCCGCAGTGGTGGAACTGATCGCAATGGAAGGAGCCGAAATCAAATATTCGACCGTTCAAAACTGGTATCCGGGCGATGCAAACGGTGTGGGCGGAGTGTTCAACTTTGTTACCAAAAGAGGGATTGCCGAGAAAAATGCAAAAATCTCATGGACACAGGTTGAAACCGGATCTGCCATCACCTGGAAATATCCGAGCTGTATTTTGAAAGGAGACAATTCAATCGGAGAATTTTATTCGGTTGCGGTTACCAACGGACATCAGCAGGCAGACACCGGAACCAAGATGACCCATATCGGAAAAAACACACGTTCGACCATCATTTCAAAAGGAATTTCGGCCGGAAAATCACAAAACTCATACAGAGGTCTGGTAAAAGTCGGTTCGAGAGCCGAAGGTGCAAGAAATTTTTCACAGTGTGATTCGCTGTTGATGGGAAATGAATGTGGCGCACACACTTTCCCGTATATCGATGTAAAAAATGTAACTGCACAAGTGGAACACGAAGCCACCGCATCAAAAATCGGTGAAGACCAGATGTTCTATTGTGCGCAGAGAGGAATTCCGCCCGAGAAGGCAGTTGCACTGATCGTGAACGGATTCAGCCGTGAAGTTTTGGACAAACTGCCGATGGAATTTGCAGTAGAAGCCAAAAAACTTCTGGAAGTTTCACTCGAAGGATCGGTCGGATAAAAAAATTAAAGCATACAATTAACCAAAAACAATAAGGTTCACCGTCAAAAAAAGCCTGAACCTTTAACCAAAAATAAATAAAACATGTTAAAAGTTAAAAACTTACACGCACAGATAGAAGACGGAACAGAGATACTGAAAGGTGTGGATTTGGAAATCAAACCGGGTGAGATTCATGCGATTATGGGTCCGAATGGTTCGGGCAAATCAACGCTTTCTTCGGTAATTGCCGGAAAAGAAGATTATGAAGTAACCGATGGTGAAATTGAGTTTTACGGTGAAGACCTCCTCGATTTGGAAGCCTACGAAAGAGCACAGAAAGGCATCTTTTTGTCGTTCCAGTATCCGGTAGAAATTCCAGGCGTTTCGGTGACCAACTTTATCAGAAATGCAATCAACGAAGGCAGAAAATCGAGAGGTGAAGAAGAAATGAAAGGCGCCGAAATGCTGAAAAAAGTTCGTGAAAATGCAGACAAACTCAATATCAGAAAAGAATTTCTGAACCGTTCACTCAACGAAGGTTTTTCGGGTGGAGAAAAGAAAAGAAACGAAATCTTCCAGATGCTGATGCTGAATCCGAAACTTGCCATCCTGGACGAAACCGATTCGGGTCTTGACATTGACGCGCTGAGAATCGTTGCAGACGGTGTGAATGAATTTAAAAAAGCTGACAATGCTGTGTTGGTGATTACCCACTATCAGCGTCTTCTCGAATACATCGTTCCGGATTTTGTACATGTGCTTTATGACGGTAAAATCATCAAATCGGGCGGAAAAGAGCTGGCGCTCGAACTTGAAGAAAAGGGCTACGACTGGGTGATAGAAGAAGCAGCCGGTGTGTGATTTTTAAGAATTAAGAAATGAATGAATTAAAAGATAATTTGGTGGCCAGACATCTGGTGCTGAAAGAAAAATATTCAAAGGTCAAATGGATGAACGGTGTTCGTGAGCAGGCGATTGAGACATTTGACAAAGTCGGATTTCCAAAAAGAAAAGACGAAGAATGGCGTTTCACCAATCTTACACCGCTTTTGAAATTGGATTACAAACTGTTTCCTGAACCATCAGAAGCTCAGGTGGGCGCAAAAGAACTTGAAAAATATTTTGTAAACAATATTGATTCGTACAACATCGTATTTATCAACGGTGTGTACAACAGTTTTCTGTCGTCTGGCACCCATGAGGAAGCGGATATCTGTGTGCTTTCCTGTGCGATGGAAAAAATGGTTCATCAGCCGGTGATTGAGAATTTTTACAATAAAATTGCGCCAAAAGATGAAAGTTTCACGGCGCTCAACACAGCATTTTCAAACGACGGTGCCTATATCTATATTCCGGACAAAACCATACTTTCAAAACCGATACAGCTGATGTTTTTTTCGACTGCAAAGGAAGAAGAAGTGATGTATCATCCGAGAAATCTGATTGTGATTGGAAACAATTCGCAGGCACAGATCATTGAACGACATCAAACGCTGAACAGCAAAGCAAACCTGACCAATTCAGTAACTGAAATTTCGGTCGGAAAAAACTCGGAACTGGATTATTATAAAATTCAAAACGACACCACCGAAGCTTCTCTGATCGACAATACTTACATTTCTCAGGAAAGAGACAGTGTGGCATCGGTTCATACTTTTTCGTTTGGCGGAAAACTGACCCGAAACAATCTGAATTTTGTTCAGCATGCAGAAAACAGCAATTCGATTTTGAACGGGATTACCATTATTTCGGGTGATCAGCATGTGGATCATCATACTCTGGTCGAACACAAAGCACCGTATTGCGACAGTCACGAACTTTACAAAGGAATCTATGACGACAGCGCTCACGGTGTTTTTAACGGAAAAATCTATGTGCACAAAGACGCTCAAAAACTGAATTCATTTCAGCAAAACAACAATGTACTGCTGAGCGACAAGGCTGAGATTGACACCAAACCTCAGCTTGAAATTTTTGCTGACGATGTGAAATGTTCACATGGCTGTACCGTTGGTCAGCTCGATAAAGATGCAATGTTTTATCTGCAGCAGAGAGGAATTCCGAAAGCAGAAGCGAAAGCACTGTTGCTGTATGCATTTGCGGCAGAAGTTCTGGAGCATGTTCAGATTCCTCAAATCAAAACCAGAATCACCGGTCTGATTGCATCAAAACTGAATGTAAATATGGAATTTTGATTTTAGAAATCAGTTTTAAAAATAAATTGAATGAGGGCTATCCAAAACAGAGTCCTCATTTTTTTTGACATCAAAAATTTGTACTTTTATTGATTGTAATTATAATCATGGAACTGAATAAAATGCTTTCGGAAGTGTACGGCGGTATATTTGAGAAAGAGCTGATTGATGAAATATCAGAGGTCGGGCATCTGATGGAATTTGAAGAAAACGATGTACTGATTGATTTTGGCCGTTATATAAAAGGAATTCCGCTTCTGCTCAAAGGTGCAATTAAAATCATGAGAGAAGATTTTGACGAAGGCGAACTGCTGCTCTATTTTCTTGAAAAAGGTGATACCTGTGCAATGACGATGGCGTGCTGTGTGGATGACAAACGAAGCGAGATCCGTGCGGTTGCAGAAAACCGGGGCAGTGCGATCATGATTCCAATCGGAAAGATGGAAGACTGGATGGGAAAATACAAAAGCTGGCGTACATTTGTTTTTCAGTCCTACAACAGCCGTTTCAACGAACTGCTTTCGACCATAGACAATATTGCATTCAAACACATGGATGAACGGCTTGAAAATTATCTGAATGAAAAATCAAAAATCAACCGTTCAAAAATCCTGAATCAAACCCATCAGGAGATTGCTTATGAGCTGAACAGTTCACGGGTAGTAATTTCAAGACTGCTCAAAGTGATGGAAAACGAAGGCAAAATCAGACTGAACCGAAACAATATTGAGCTGCTGTAGCGTCGAATGTGGGATGATGGAAATCAAAAAAACGGTCAACACCAATCAGAGAAGCTCATGTTGGAATGTCTTTAAACTAATTTCTCTTTGACTTTTATCTGTGCATTTCAGTGTCATTTGTGAGTAAAAACCCACACCCGATCACTCGCGGAATCATTGTCCAATCAATTCAAATTCACCTTCGGACGGATTGTATTTTTAAAAGTTTCAAGATCATCATCCAGTTCATCGACTGTCTTGGGAAGGATGTATTCGGCAATGACTTTTTCGTCTTTGTCCAGAAACAGCAGCTGTTTTTCATTGCCGTCAATCATATTTCTGAACAAATCCCACATGGATACGCCGTTGTTTTTGAGTATTTCAAAAAATTGATCCGCTTTGATTTGGATGATTTTCATGTGCTACCTAATTTTCAGACCGAGTTTTTCTCTGACTCTTTTGAGCACATCATTGCCTACATCTGCGGCACGCTGCGCACCAATTTCGAGATAATTGTCCAATACGGTTTTGTCGAGCAGCAGTTCGTCAAATCTTTTTCTTGCTTCCGAATATTTTTCAATCAGCACCTCAAACAATGCCGTCTTTGCATGACCGTAGCCGTAACCGCCTTTCAGATAATTCTTTCTCATTTCTTCAACCTGAGCCGGATCTGCAACCAGTTTGTACAAAGCAAACACATTGTCGGTTTTCGGATTTTTTGGGGCTTCAAGCGGTGTGCTGTCGGTCTGTATTGACATTACCTGCTTTTTGAGTTCTTTTTCGGGAAGAAATATATTGATGAAATTATTTCTCGATTTACTCATTTTATTTCCGTCCGTTCCGGGAACGATCATCACATCCTCGCTGATTTTTGCCTGCGGAAGCACAAAGGTTTCACCCATCTGATGGTTGAATTTCTCAGCCACATCACGGGTGATTTCCAAATGCTGCAGCTGATCCTTTCCGACCGGAACAATCTCAGCATCATACATCAGAATGTCTGCTGCCATCAGGATCGGATAAGTAAACAGGCCTGCGTTGACATCAGAGATATATTCCTGTTTGTCTTTGAAAGAATGCGCAAGTGTCAGTCTTTGAAACTGAAAAAAGTTGAGCAGATACCAGGTCAGTTCGGTCACCTGAGGCACATCAGACTGACGGTAAAAAACCGCTTTATTGGTATCCAAACCGAGCGAAATCCAGGTGGCAGCCACTTCATAAGTATTTTGTCTCAGCAGTTCGGCATTCTTGATCTGAGTCAGCGCATGCAGATCTGCAATAAAAATAAATGATTTCTCATCCGACGAATTCGCCAGACCGATTGCCGGTGAAATTGCACCCAGTATATTTCCCAAATGCGGCGTGCCGGTGGCCTGAACGCCTGTAAGTACTCTTGGCATAGCTTTTAAGATTAGAAGTCAGAATTTAGAGTTTTGATTTAATCAAATCTGCATCTATTATTTTTCATTCAATTTTTGAGTTTCAAAATTATTGATTTTCCTGTGAACAAACCAGGTGAAAAAAGGAATAATCGCAAATAGTATGACGGTTAAAAGTTCCTTTGTACTCCATTTGTAATAATCTTTGACTTTAAAAGCCAGATATACAAAACTCATAAAGAACAATCCGTGCAGCATCCCAAAGGGTCTGATCAGCGAATCGTCGCCAAATCCGTATTTCATCGGCATTGCAATCAGAAACAGCAGTACACAGCCGATGATTTCCAAAATGCAAACAATATCAAATATTTTGTTTAATTTTTCCTGATTCATTTCTAAAATTTCGGTCAAAGATAAACCGCTTTGGCCGAACGGGCAAAGCAGAAACTTTTTAAAATTGTTAAAAAAAATGCCGATACTGACATCAGCACCGGCATTGATTCCATATTGATTATTTAAATTATCCGAAGATTTTTTTTCTGAAAATCAGCGCACCTGCCGCACCGACAGTGATTGATGCATCCGCCACATTGAAAATGTATGAGAAGAATTCCTTTCCGCCGATTACAGGTATCCAGTCGGGCCAGTCAAACAACGGAAAATAGAACATATCTACCACACAGCCTTTCAGAAAACCGGAATATCCGTCAAAATCTGCTTTTGAAATTCCGTCATAACCGATCCAGCCCGAAACTTCGGGATTCCAAGTCAGTCCCGAGTCGAAGATCATTCCGTAAAAAAGACTGTCAATCAGATTTCCAATTGCTCCCGCAAAAATAAAGGCGGTGATGAATTTGAAATAATTGTTGTTATGTTTGGGCAGATATTTCCAAATCAGCCATCCGATCCAGCCGATCAGAATAATCCTGAGTACAGAAAGCGCCATTTTTCCGATCAGACCGCCAAATTCGGCACCATAAGCCATGCCCGGATTTTCAACAAATTTCAGCTGAAACCAACTGAAAACTTCAACACCTTCGCCAAGATAGAAGTGTGTTTTGGTATAAAACTTCACAAGCTGATCCAGAAGCAATATCAGCAGTACGATTAATCCAATTTTTTTCAAAACTGCTGTTTATCGTTGCATATTTTTGGCTTCGATGCTCAGTGTAGCGTGCGGAACAAGCTTCAGTCTTTCTTTGTCGATCAGCTTTCCTGTCACTCTGCAGATACCGTAGGTTTTATTTTCGATTCGGATCAGTGCATTTCTCAGATCTCGGATAAATTTTTCCTGACGGGCTGCCAATTGTGCATTCTGTTCTTTACTCATGGTTTCAGACCCTTCTTCAAATGCCTTGAAGGTTGGCGAAGTATCATCGGTGCCATTGTCCAAACCTGCCATGAATGTTTCTTTGATCAGTTCATAGTCTCTTTCTGCTTTGGCAAGTTTCTCAAGAATAATCTGTCTGAATTCCTCCAGTTCAGCATCGGAGTATCGTGTTTTTTCTTCTGTTGCTGCCATAGTTTCAAATTTTTGAAATCGAAATTTCGGTTATTAAATCATTTATCTCTATTTCCGTTCCGCCTGCCAGTTCATCCTTGAGGACGATTTTATCGGCGAGCGTTTCAGAGCAAATATAATCTTTATTTTGATTAATTGCTACTTCGAGTTCTTTATCGTTTTTAACAATTAATTCAATACGGTCAGTCAGTTCAAAACCGCTGTCTTTTCTCAGATTCTGAATTCTGTTTACCAGTTCGCGGGCGATGCCTTCAGAAATCAGTTCGTCATTGAGCGACATATCGAGTGCAACCGTCATGCTTCCGTTCGATGCCACTGTCCATCCGGGAATGTCTTTGATGGTGATTTCAAAGTCTTCAATATCCAAATCTAAAGTTTTGTCGCCCAGATCAAGACTGATTTTTCGGTCAGTTTCCAATCCGGCAATGTCATCATTGGTCAATTTTGCGGTTGCCTGCGATATTGATTTCATATCGCTTCCGAATTTTGGTCCGAGTGTTTTGAAATTCGGTTTGATGCTTTTCACCAGCAGATTGGCTGCCTGTTCGTTTGAAAGCAATTCAATCTCTTTGACATTCACTTCCTGTTTGAGCAGTTCAGCCACCGATTCGAGCCTGGTCTTCATCTTGTCATCCAAAACCGGAATAATCACTTTTTGTAACGGCTGACGGACTTTGATCGCTGCTCCTTTTCTCAGCGAAAGTATCATACTGGTCGCTGTCTGTGCCAATTGGGTTCTGATTTCGAGTTCAGAATCAATCAGACTTTCATCCGCCATCGGATAATCAGCCAGATGAACAGATTCAAGTGTTGATTTCTGACTGACTGCGTTCAAATCCTTATAAAGTCTGTCCATAAAGAATGGTGCAATCGGCGCCGAGATAATTGCAATTTTCTCAAGCACCGTATAAAGCGTCTGATAGGCAGAAATTTTGTCCGAAGTATAATCTCCTTTCCAAAATCTCCTTCTGCTCAGTCTCACGTGCCAGTTGCTCAGATTGTCGATTACAAATTCCTGGATTGCTCTTGCGGCGCGGGTGGGTTCATAATCGGCATAGTATTCGTCAACCTTTTTAATCAGTGTATTCAATTCGGAAAGAATCCATCTGTCCAGCTCGGTTCGCTGTGCATACGGGACTTCAGCTTCTTCATATCTGAAATTGTCAACGTTTGCATAGAGTGCAAAGAATGAATAGGTATTGTACAATGTGCCAAAAAATTTCTTCTGGACTTCAAATACACCTTCCACATCAAATTTCAGATTTTCCCAGGGCTGCGCATTTGAAATCATATACCAGCGGGTCGGATCGGGTCCGTATGCGGCAAGTGTTTCAAACGGATCAACCGCATTGCCGAGACGTTTTGACATTTTCTGACCGTTTTTGTCGAGTACCAGACCGTTTGACACCACATTTTTATAAGCGACACTATCAAACACCAGGGTTCCGATTGCATGAAGTGTATAGAACCAGCCTCTTGTCTGATCAACTCCCTCTGCGATAAAATCTGCCGGATATTTCGTACCCGAATCAATCCATTCTTTGTTTTCGAACGGATAATGGAACTGCGCATAAGGCATCGACCCCGAATCAAACCAAACATCGATCAGATCGGATTCTCTTTTCATCGGTTTTCCGCTGTCTGAAACCAATATGATTTCGTCCACTATATTTTTGTGCAAATCGACTTTAGAATAATTTTCTTCTGACATATCACCTGCTGAAAATCCTTCAAACGGATTTTTCTTCATCAGTCCGGCATTGATTGATTTGCTGATTTCACTCATCAGTTCTTCGACAGAACCGATGATAATTTCTTCGGTTTTGTCATCTGTTCTCCAAATCGGCAGGGGAATCCCCCAATATCTTGAACGCGAAAGATTCCAATCGTTTGCATTTTCAAGCCAGTTTCCAAAACGGCCTTCGCCGGTTGCTTTTGGTTTCCAGTTGATGGTTTTGTTCAGTTCGACCATACGGTCACGAACCGCGGTCATTTTGATAAACCATGAATCCAACGGATAATAAAGTATAGGTTTGTCAGTTCTCCAGCAGTGCGGATAAGAGTGTCTGTATTTTTCAACTTTAAAGGCTTTGTTTTCTTCTTTCAGCTGAATTGCGATTTCGACATCGACCGAACGTTCGGGGGCGGTGCCGTCATCATAGTATTCATTTTTCACATATTTCCCACCAAAACCATCGGGCAGGCTTTTGATAAATCGCCCCTGCAGATCTACCAGCGGAATCGGATTTCCGTGCTGATCCAAAACCAGCATGGGCGGCACACCGTGATTTTTTGCAACACGAGCGTCATCTGCACCAAAAGTCGGCGCACTGTGTACGATTCCGGTTCCGTCTTCGGTGGTCACAAAATCATCATCGACCACCTGAAAAGCTTTGTCTGCATCTTCATAAGGCAATACCCACTTCAGCAATTGTTCATATCTGATTCCGACAAGTTCTTTTCCGTTGACTGTTTTTAAAATTCTGTAAGGAATCTTTTTGTCTCCTTCTTTGAAGTTTTCAAAATCTGCAGCTTCTTCCGATTCAAAATAATTTTTTCCAAAAACAGAATTCAGCAGGGGCTTGCCGAGAATTACTGTCTGCGGTCTGAAAGTGTACTGGTTGAAGGTTTCGACAATCACATAATCGATTTTCGGACCGACAATCAGTGAAGTATTTGAAGGCAGTGTCCAGGGTGTAGTCGTCCATGCAAGGAAATAAACATCTCCTTCCAAATCTTTGAGCAGTTCTGACGATTCTTTGACTGCTTTGAACTGGGCTACAACCGTAGTATCCGAAACTTCGCGATAAGTGCCCGGCATATTCAGTTCGTGTGACGAAAGGCCGGTTCCCGCTTTTGGCGAATAAGGCTGAATGGTATAGCCTTTATATAATAATCCTTTGTTATATATCTGTTTGAGCAGCCACCAAACCGATTCCATATATTTGGATTCATAGGTGATGTACGGATCTTTCAAATCCACCCAGTAACCCATCTTTTCGGTCAGACTGTTCCAAATATCGGTATAACGCATCACCGCTTCCCGGCATGCCTGATTGTATTCCTCAACAGAAATTTTCTTTCCGATATCTTCTTTTGTAATTCCGAGTTCTTTTTCAACACCGAGTTCAACCGGCAGTCCGTGGGTGTCCCAGCCCGCTTTTCTGTGAACCAGTTTACCTTTCAGCGTCTGATAACGGCAGAAGATATCTTTGATTGTCCTTGCCATTACGTGGTGAATTCCGGGCATACCGTTTGCAGAAGGCGGGCCTTCATAGAAAACAAAATTCGGATGACCTTCCCTTGTGCTTACACTTTTTTCAAATACACGATTCTGTTTCCAGTCGGTCAAAACTTCGTCAGCCAAACCAACAAGATTTAAATTTTTATATTCTCTGAATTTACTGCTCATAATTCAATCTCCATTGCAGCCAAATTAAAACCGATCAACCGGCCGCATTTATTTTTTAAGATTTGCGAAGATACGAATTTTTGAGATTCAATAAGGTTTTCAATATAAAAAAACCGGTCAGTTTTCAAATGATTTTTCTCCATTCAGATGCTGATATAATTCATACCAACCAACTGATATTATTCATGTTGCATTAAAAGACAAGAAAGTCTTTTATTACGACCTTTGTATCAGAAATAAACAAAGGAAAAATTAAAAACAATAGGATATGAAACCATTATTTCGCACATTGATTATCTTGGCACTGGTTACAATGGGTGCCTGCAAACAGAACAGTTCTTATTATGCCGATTCGGGTGTAAACGGAGAAAACATCAAAACAGACGGAACCACTCAGGTGATGGATTTGGTTGCCCCGCCTTTTGTTCCGGCAGCGGTTGGCGAAAGAAGTGCAAAGAAACTGATAGTAACACTCGAAATTCTTGAGAAAGTCGGAGAACTTGCCGACGGTACCCAATACAATTTCTGGACATTTAACGGAACCGTTCCCGGAACTTTTATCCGTGCAAGAGTTGGCGATGAAATTGAACTTCACCTGAAAAATAACGAAAACAACAATCTTCCGCACAACATCGACCTTCATGCGGTAAACGGACCCGGCGGAGGTGCCGAAGCATCGTTTGTATCGCCGGGAAAAGAAGGCAGCTTTACTTTTAAAGCACTGAATCCAGGTCTGTATGTATATCATTGTGCGACTGCTCCCGTGGGAATGCACATTGCAAACGGAATGTACGGTCTGATTCTGATCGAGCCCGAAGGCGGTCTTCCGAAAGTTGACAAAGAATTTTACATCATGCAGGGAGATTTTTACACCAAAGGAAAATTTGGTGAAAAAGGATTACAGGAATTTGACATCGACAAAGCAATCGACGAACACCCCGAATATGTGGTATTCAATGGAAATACAGGTTCGCTTTTGGGAGACAACGAACTGTTGGTAAAAACCGGCGAAACTGTCAGGATTTTCTTCGGAAACGGCGGACCAAACCTGACTTCATCGCTCCATTTGATTGGTGAAATCTTTGATCGTGTATATGTAGAAGGCGGAACAAGCATTACAAAAAACATTCAGACCACAAGTGTTCCGGCGGGCGGAGCGGTCATCGCAGAATTCAAGGCAGATGTTCCGGGTGAATATGTACTGGTCGATCATGCGATTTTCAGAGCTTTCCACAAAGGCGCATTGGGTAAAATCAAAGTGACCGGAGAAGAGAATTCGAATGTTTTCAAGAAAAACGAACCGATCAAAAATGCATTGTAGTCTGATTCTATAATTTTCTTCAAACAAAGAAATGAAAAAAATACTGAGTATATCATTCGCAATCATTTCAATCACTGTACTGACTTCCTGCTACAATCGTGTGAGTGTGGCAGTGAAGGAAGTGCAGACAGTTACCCCCCAAAGTCTGAGTCCGGTCAAATCCGAAAAAAAAATGATCAGCATAGACGGCGGAAGCTATATGGGTTTTCTTGGAAAGGATTCGGGCAGGGTTGTTCAGGTCAAATCATTTCAGATTGATGAAAGCCCGGTTACAAATTCAGAGTTTCTTGAATTTCTGAAAAAAAATCCGCAGTGGACACGTTCACAGGTTTCGGGATTGTATGCAGACGATGCTTATCTGCACAATTGGGAGGGCGATTATGAAATTCCAAAAGATGCAAAACCCGAATCACCGGTTACCAATATTTCATGGTTTGCAGCAGAAGCCTACGCAAAGAGTGTCGGCAAAAGACTTCCGACCATTGATGAATGGGAATATGCGGCGCTGGCTGATGAAAATTCAAAAGATGCATCCGGAAAACCCGAATTTACCCAATACATACTGAATTCTTATCAGAAAAAAGGAATGTACAGGGAAGCTATCAAACAGCAGAAACCAAATTACTACGGACTTTATGATTTGTACGGAATGGTTTGGGAATGGACAGAAGATTTTAATTCGGTGATGATCAGCGGTGAATCAAGAAATGACAGTTCAAAAAACGAAAGTCTTTTCTGTTCGGGAGCCGCAGTGACCACCAGTGATTTGACCAATTATGCGGCATTTATGCGCTATGCGATGAGAGGAAGTTTAAAAGCAGATTATTCGGTGAATAATCTTGGGTTCAGATGTGCAAAAGATTTATAAATTTGTAATTGTGAAAAAAGGCATATTGATGTTGCTCCTGATGTTCGGTATTGCGGGATGTAATCAACAAAATGAAAAAGAATCAAATACCGAAACGGTTCAAAATTCAGTTTTTCAGCTGAATTCAAATTGGGAAAATCAGGACGGACAGCAGATGAAACTTGCTGAACTGAACGGAAAGACAGTGGTAATGGCTATGATTTACACAAGCTGTAAGACCGCCTGTCCGATGCTGACTGCTGAGATGCGTGATATTGAAAGAAATTTGGGGAAATACGATCCGAAAAAAGTCAGACTGGTTTTGGTTTCGATTGATCCTGAAGTCGATACACCCGAAAAAATGAAGGAATATCTGAAACAAAACGATTTTGAGGGAGAGCAGTGGCTGTTTCTGAGAAGCGATGAATCGGGGACAAGAGAGTTTGCAAATGTGCTGTCGGTCAAATACAAACAGATTTCACCGATTGATTTCTCACATTCAAACATCATCAGCGTATTTTCGGAACAGGGCGTACTGACCTTTCAAAAAGAAGGCTTGAACAGCGATGTGAACGAGATCGTAACCGAGATAAAAAAACAATTAAAGAACTCATAATCTAAAATCAAAACACAATGAAGAAAATTATTTTAGCCTTTGGCTTTTTGGCTTTTGTATTTTCCTGCAATTCAAAAGAACAATCAACCGGAGAAGATGTGACCATCGATTATTCGAATGCATCAAAAGATTATGTTGAACAGCCTGCAGCCGGCGATGCAACCGCCGAGGCGGGCGCAGCAGGATCAGACGACGGGCTGGCAATGATCGAAGCATCAGACTGTCTTGCCTGTCATAAAATCGACGCAAAGCTGATCGGGCCGAGCTATCAGGAAGTGGCAGAAAAATATTCCGAAGCAGATATCGACAAACTTGCTCAGAAAATCATTGACGGAGGTGCAGGAAACTGGGGTCAGGTGCCGATGACTCCTCATCCGGATGTGAATATGGACAAAGCAAGAACAATGGTGAAATACATTCTTTCGCTGAAAAAATAATCAGAAAGAAAATATTCAAAAGAATGATGACAGCTCAGAATCGGGCTGTCATTTTTTATTCAGAGACCGAATTGATTGAATAATTTCTCCACTTTTGAATCAGCTCAGAAAGATCATCCGGAATCGGAGAATCAAAATTCATTCGTTTCCCCGTCTTTGGATGATCAAAACCGAGTGTCTTGGCGTGGAGTGCCTGTCTCGGACAGATTTTGAAACAATTTTCAACAAACTGTTTGTATTTTGTAAAAGTGGTTCCTTTCAGAATCTTATCGCCGCCATATCTTTCGTCATTAAAAAGCGGGTGTCCGATGTGTTGAAAATGCACCCTGATCTGATGAGTACGCCCGGTTTCAAGTTTGCATTCAACCAAAGTCACATACAGAAATCTTTCAAGCACCCTGAAATGAGTCACTGCGTGTTTGCCGTGTTCACCGTCCGGAAATACATCCATCAGCATACGGTCTTTCAGATGTCTGCCAATATTTCCTTCAATTGTTCCCTGATCTTCTTCGATGCTCCCCCACACCAGCGCATAATACAGCCTGTCGGTGGTTCTTGCCTTGAATTGCGAGGTCAGACTCTGCATTGCCTGTTCAGTTTTTGCAATGACCAGCAGTCCGCTGGTGTCCTTGTCGATCCGATGAACAAGACCGGGTCTTTCGAGTTCTGCGGTCATTGACGGCAGATTGTCAAAATGATATTTCAGCGCATTGACCAAAGTTCCGGAATAATTCCCGTGTCCCGGATGAACGACCATACCTGCAGCTTTGTTGATTACTGCAACCGATTTGTCCTCATACACAATATCGATTGGAATGTTCTGTGCGATGATTTCTATTTCGCGGGGCGGTTCCGACAGCACGACTTTGATTTCGTCTCCCGGTTTGACTTTGTAATTTGATTTGACCGGAAGTTCATTTACCCAAATCCTGCCTTCGTCTGCTGCTTTTTGGATTTTATTTCGGGTGGTATCGGGAATAAAATTCATCAGAAATTTATCGACTCTGAGCGGTTCCTGACCTTTGTCCGCTTTGAACGAATACTGTTCAAACCAGTCTTCGTCAGATTCTTCGGTAAACAATGGTTTGGACATATCAGTCAATTTTCATCCCGCTGGGCTGCTCATCCGGAATCTCATGGGTTTGCACCTTCTCCTTTTCGTTTCCGTTTTTTGGAATATCTTTTTCCTTTAATTTGAATTCTTCTTCAAATTTTGCGGCTGCAATTGAATCATTCGGCCCAAAGTTCCTGAACTGCAAATCCAATTCTTTGATTTTTGATTTCAAATCTTTAATTTCCAATTCGGACAGCCAAAGATCAATCGGCAATCCCTGATCATAATTGTCGTCGGGCAGCGGATACTGATAAAACACAACCAGTTTTGAGCTGTCGCTCACACTGCCTTCCACATTGATTCGTCCGTTTACAAATTGTTTTGAAAAAATGGCGGATCTTGCTTCTTCGAGCGGCAGCCCAACCAGATTTGGTGTTTTGACTCCGTATTCGACACCCCGACCGAGAACCAGATCAACTTTTGAAAATCTCGGAAGCCGGCTTCCCTGAGTAATCTGTTTGCCTCTGAAGATGACATCCAGTACCGCATCTTTTGCAATATCGGGTCTGTATATGGTATCACCAACCTCCAAACCAGCGAGTTTGAGCTGGGTGTATGCAAGCCGTTTTGATTTGCCCACTATATCGGGCAGCGTAGTCGGCAGCCATCCTTTGGGATTAGCCTTGATAAAGATTTTTCTCCCTTCTTTAACCTTAAAACCTTTTTCGGGAAAGAAGTCGAGAATCGCATGCGGCGCTTTTGAGGAATCATACCGCACACTGTCAATCTCATAAGTAAGTTTCAGACTGTCAATTGTTTTTATTGCCTGGCTCAGATCCATTGCTTTCAAATCCGGAATTTCAATTTCCTGATTGTGGTTGGTGTAGTTGTACAGCCACACCTTAAATATGAAGTGATAGGCACCAAAACAAAACAGGCCCATCAAAAGCAGGCTTGCCCAAAACTGCCATTTTGTAAATGTTTTAAAAAAATTCACAAATTCGAATATTTAATCATCAATAAAATGCCGGAATCAATTTTTTATTTTTCCCGACAGTTTGACAAACTTACACAAATTTCATTTCACTTATCGAAGCCTGAATTTAATTTCTTTTAAAATCAAGCCGAGCAAATTATTTTTCTTTGTAGAACTGACCTTCTGAATCATCGGTAAACAAACGTCCGCTGCGTCCGTCCACAAACATTTCCCAGCCATAATGTCCGTCAGAAAACACCGGATTTCCTTTTTCGCTGGTTCCCTTCGGATTCAATTCAATTTCCTGACCGTCAATTTTCATTTTGATTGCAAATTCATCTCCTTTCGGGAAGAAAGTCAATACGACTGTATCTCCTTTCTCGGTTGACATAATCTTGGTCACATTCACCGGATCGTCATTCCGAACATTTTCAGGCTGTGATTCGGCAGCCGCTTCCTCTTTGTTGCCGCAGGCTGTCAGTGAAAATACCAGCATTAGTAAAATTGAAATTTTGAGCAGATTCTTCATTTATTTTTTTGGCAAATATACAATTAAGCAATTCAACATTTAATACCTGAGTCAGTTCAAATTATTCCAAAAAATAATATTTCCTTTGAAAATCATTACTAAGAAAAAAGTGATGGCTTTCTCCTGATTTTTTGTTTTTTCCTGATTTCAAAGACAGCAAAAAGTATAAAAATTTCAGTTTTTAATCTTTCTTGGGTATAAAGAGGTCTTCTTTTCTCCAATTCATCCTGAACTGGCAGTTGTCATAATCCTTGTCGATGCTGACAAAGGTGTCATGAATCTCGCTGTTGACCCATTTCATCAGTATTTCCTGACGTTTTGAATTGATGGTCAGATTTCTCAATCGCGCATAATCGGTTTCAAGATTGATTTTGTGCGCTGAAATGGTTTCGTCGAGTCTGACAATTCTGACCACTGTCTGGTTGTTGAATTCGTCCTCAAACGACCTTGAGATTTCACCATCCTTCAATCCGGCAATTGCAGAAATTGTTTTTACGGGCAGTTTGCTTCTGTCCATACGATCCTCATCGGTTTGGGCATCCATCATTTTTCCGCCGTTGAATTTGGTGTATTTGTCGATCGAATATTTGAATGCGGCTTCTTTGAAGGTCAATTCACCCAAATCGATTTTCATCACGATTGAATCGAGTTTTGCTTTGGTTTCGCTTAGTTCTTCGGCTGTCGGTTTCAGCCGGATCAATATATGTCTGATGTCAAGCTCCTGCCCTCTTCTTTTTTCAAGCATTGCGATATGATACCCAAAATCGGTTTTGAAAGGTTCTGAAATTTCGCCTTCCTGAAGATTGAAAACCACCGCATCAAATTCGGGCACCATCTGTCCGCGTTTCACATTCTTAATCAGTCCGCCGGCAGAAGCAGAACCCGGATCATCCGAATACAGTATCGCCTTGGTGGCAAAACTCGCTCCTTCTTCGACTTCCTTTTTGTAACGTTTCAGATCATCAATCACCTTTTGTTCATTTTCGGGTTTGATGATCGGATCGAGCACGATATGCGAAAGACTGACTTCTTCGGCTACATCGGGCAGTTCGGTTTTGTATTTTTCATAAAATTCTCTGACTTCTTCAGGGGTTGCATCCAGATCTTTGGTAACCAGTCTCTGTTTTTCGTCTGCATAAGCCTGGTCTCTTACGATGCTGCGCAAATCCTGCTTGAGTTCGTTCATGGTATTGAAACCAAAATAATCAAGGATTTCCTTTTCGCTTCCCTGGGTAAGAAAACGCTGAATGGTCGCATCTACCTGACGGTCCACCTGATCGTTTGTAACCGAAATCAGTGTGTCCTCTTTTGCTCTTGCCACCAGCAGTTTTTCAATCAGTATATTTTCAAAAAAATCACAGTTGCTTTCTACTTTGAATCCCTGTGCGATCGCCCTCACATAATCACGCTGTATGTCCGAGTCCAGAATCACTTCGTCTCCCACCACTGCCGCCACACCGTCAATCTTCGGCTGATTCTGCGGATTATCTGACGGCTGTGCATTCAGACAAATTGAAAATCCGAATACAGCCAGTACAGTCAAAAAAATTTTATTTCTCATTAATCTTGATTTCATTCTTATTGATTGCTTCTTTGTACAATTCGTTTTGCAAATCACCGAGCAAATTTAACTTTCTTTTGTTAAGTAAAAGATTTTTTATGGTAGGTTTAACAAATTCATAAGGAGCCTCACTTCCTTTTGGCTTTAATTTTAGAATTCTGATCAGGGTTGCGGTCGAATCTGTGGTCATTTTCAGCCTTCTTCTGTTGAGCAGCTGAGCCTGATTGTCGGCATCGCCAAGCTGCGGATACTGACCCGTCAGTGATTCGACAGAATACCAGCTGCTGTCCTGATCGTGATACGGCAGACCCGATGTCAGCGAAAGTTTCAGCGCTTCGTCAAAATCTTCATCCCTGCCGGTATTGAACAGTTTTTCGGCTTTTGATAAATCGTTTTTGTAAACCGTAATGGCACGGAAATTTACAATATCCTTGTTGAGCGGAAAACTCTTTTTGTTTTCTTCGAAATAATTCCTCACCTCAGAATCGAGAATCGAATCTTTGATTGTCTTGTCGATCAGATAATTGTTGTAGGCATTGATCAGCAAATCCTGACGGTATTCGACCATTTTGTTGTCAATTTCCTTGAGCGTCAGTGCATCTATATTTTCTTCCGCTTTGTCAACGATTGCCTTTTTTTTCACCCACTCTTCAATATAGGCGCTGACCAGTTTTGTGCTGTCTTCTTTTGAAACATCCTTCGGCAGAATCAGCAGTATGTCCCGGTCGGTCAGAAAATGGTCTTTGTATTGGACTATGATTTTTTCGTCTTCTCCTTTTTGTTTTGAAAAACTCAATTTATTCTTACAGCCGGTCAGTCCCGCGACAATAAAAAATACAAATATGATTTTTTTTATAATTCTAACTTTCATTCAACTCTTTTCAATTGTTTTTGTCAATTTCCGAAATCAACAAAAAGCTGTTTGTCAACTTTGTATTCAAACGGTTTGTTATTTTGATTATTATAAACAGGCTGCAATTTAAAGATGTTTAATGAAAACTGACTAATCGGACTGATAATCTTCCACCGTTCTGTTTTCTTTTGACTCAACCCATTACTTCCATTGCGGAATTATAGGCAGATTCAAACGCCATCAAATCCAATCCGTGGTCTGCTTTGACGCTTTCTGCATAAGTAATCAACTTTTCTGTTGCTGTATTTCCGACCAAATCGTTTTTTGCCATCGGACAGCCGCCAAATCCTTTGATTGCACCGTCAAATCTTCTGCATCCGTTTCTGTATGCGGCATCCACTTTTGAAAACCAATGGTTGTATTCTGAATGAAAATGGGCACCGAATTCAATTTCAGGATATTTTGGAATCAGGGTTCTGAACAATTCCTCCACATCTTCGGAATGAGCCATAGAAGTAGTGTCCGAAAGATTGATCCGGGTCACTCCAATATCTGCAAAACGGACTGCCCAGTCTTTGACCAGATCAACACTCCATGGATCGCCGTACGGATTTCCAAAAGCCATTGAAAAATAAACCAAAAGTTCTTTGTCGGAGCCTTCAATCATTTTCAAAATATTCCTAACACTCTCAAATGACTGTTCTATGCTTTTGTGGGTATTGTCTTCCTGAAACTGTTCGGAAAGCGAAAACGGAAAACCGAGCAAATCCACATTTGAATGTTTGAGCGCTCTTTGTGCACCTCCTTCGCTGGCGATGATCACGGACAGTTTGGACGAATGCGGAATATCTTTCACGGCTTCCATGAGTTCGGCGGTGTCAGCCATCTGAGGAATGATTTTGGGCGATACAAAACTGCCGCTGTCTATGGTGTCAAAACCGACTTTCAGTAATTTGATGAGATGATTGATCTTTTTATCGGTCGGAATAAAATCATGGATTCCCTGCATTGCGTCTCTTGGACATTCGATAATCTTGACTTTTTCCATCTTAAATTTTCTTCGCTTTTGGAAGCCGAAAGATATAGAATTTCCTACTTTTACAAAAAATTTTTAGAGAAATGGACAAAATTTGGAGCGAAAAGCTAAAACAAAGATTCCTGAAATATGTGAGTTTTCATTCGACAAGTATTCCTTTTGTCGAAGACTTTCCCAGCTCAAAAAGACAGTGGGACATTGCAAAATATCTGTTTGAAGAACTGAAGTCAATCGGGCTCGAAGATGTATCAATCGATGACAATGCCTATGTGATGGGATTTCTGCCGTCAAACATCAATCATGAAGTTCCGACCATCGGTTTTGTGTCTCATTTTGATACTTCACCTGATTTTTCGGGCGAAAATGTAAAACCGCAGATCATTGAAAATTATGACGGAGGCGACATCAGGCTGAACGACAAAATGGTTTTGAGTCCGAATGAGTTTGCTGATTTGAAACAGTATAAAGGTCAAACCATCATCTGTACCGACGGAACCACGCTGCTGGGTGCGGACGACAAAGCCGGTGTAGCCGAAATTGTAACTGCAATGGAATATCTGATAGCAAATCCACAGATCAAACACGGAAAAATCGCAATCGGATTCACTCCCGATGAGGAAGTCGGAAGGGGGGCAGATTTCTTTCCGGTCGAAAAATTCGGTGCAGAATGGGCGTACACCATGGACGGCAGCGAGATCGGAGAATTGGAGTACGAGAATTTCAATGCAGCTTATGCACATATTAAATTTCACGGAAAAAGCGTACACCCCGGTTATGCAAAAGGACTGATGGTCAATGCTTCTACCATGGCAAGGGAATTTGCAGACAGTCTTCCCGCCGATGAAGTTCCTGAATCAACCCAAGGCAGAGAAGGCTTTTTTCATTTAACACAGATGAAAGGAAATGTTTCCGAGGCTGAATTGCAGTACATCATCAGAGATCACGATATGGATCATTATGTTGCGAGAAAAAAACTAATCGAAGAGATTGTTGAGCAAATGAAGCAGAAATACGGGAATGACCGGATCGAACTCGATATGGGCGATCAGTATTTCAATATGATAGAAAAAGTAAAAGAAAAATTCCAGTCGGTTGAAATCGCCGAACAGGCCTTGAAAGATGTGGGGGTTACACCAAAAGTACAGCCGATCAGAGGCGGAACCGACGGTGCGAGACTGAGTTTTATGGGTCTGCCCTGTCCGAATATTTTTGCGGGCGGTCATAATTTCCACGGACCTTATGAATATGTTCCGCTTGAATCAATGCAAAAAGCGACCGAAGTCATTGTGAGAATCGGAGAGCTGGTTGCGGGAGAATAATTTTTCAATTCATAATATTTACATCAAGCCTTCAGCAGACCGGTTCTTCTGAAGGCTTATTTATATGAACGTTTTTCAATTTTCACATCTTGTAACCGTTAGAAAAATCGGCAGTGCAACCGAAAACTTTCAGGAAATTTAAAAAAAAATAATTATGGAACCATTCAAATTCTCAATGCCGCTCAACATCAGATGGAACGATCTGGATCCACTGGGGCATGTGAACAATGTTTATTATATCGACTATTTTCAAAATGCGCGTGCCGGCTATATGCCGACAGTCAGCAAAAGATGGGACTGGACCGAATTTATGTTTGTGATTGCGCATATTGAATGTGATTATTTCAAAGAATTGGGAATAGCACATAAAAATCCGAGGATCAAAGCAAGAACTTCAAATCTCGGAAACAAGAGCTTTGAAATTGAATATCTGGTGGTAAGCGATGCTGCCGACGGATCTGAAATCATTCATTCAAAAGGAAAAAGCGTTCAGGTGATGATTGATCTGAAACAAAAGAAACCGGTTGAAATCCCGGATTGGCTAAGGCTGGATCTGATTGATTTTGAACCCGGCTTGAAAAATTAAATCAAACCTGAATTGAGATTGAATTTGAATTGAGAAATCAATTTTTTCGTTGTTTTTCAATGTCTTCCGTTTATTATTCCTATTTTTATAGGAAATAACACATTAAATTAACCTAATAAAATAAGTAAAATGAAAAAAAGTTTATGGATTGGAAGCGTTCTGTTTTTGGGTCTTTGGACTGCAAATGCACAGAATATAATTTTTGAAGATGATTTTGAATCTTATGACGATTTCATTTATGAGAATGTCGGCGACTGGACGCTGATAAGCGAGGACGGAAACAATGACAATACCGGTTTTGCGGATGTAACTTTCCCAAATCAGGATGAGATGACATCCTGGATTGTTTTCAATCCGCTCAATACCACACCGCCCATTGATGAGGTGACGACCTTCGATTGGGATTTTTCTGCTCAAAACGGTGAAAAATACATGCTTTCAAAGTTCTCTTTTCAGGGTCCAAATATGGATTGGCTGATTTCACCACAGATAGAATTGCCCGCAGATGGCGTACTCGACTGGCAGTTCAAAGTGAAAGCAGCCAGCGGATTTTACGCAAATGAATCCTTCAGAGTTTTGGTTTCGACCACAGATACCGATCTGAGCAGTTTTACAGAAATCAGTTCGGAAGTTACGCCGACTGCAAAAGAATGGCTGACCTATAACTTTGATCTGAATGCTTATGCGGGTGAAAATGTTTATCTGGCGATTGAATATACTTCTGACAATACTTTTGCGCTTTTGGTCGATGATTTTCTGGTGACTCAGGAATTGACAGCGGGCACAAATGAAATCAGTCTGAAAAATCTGTACATTTATCCGAATCCGGTGAGTGATGAATTCAGCATTGTTTATCCTGAAGGAAAATTCAATCCGGCAAATCTAAAAATCAAAATCAGTGATTTCAGCGGCAGAACGGTTAAGGATTTTAATTTTCAGGAACAATACAATGTAACTGATTTGGCAAAAGGTGTTTATGTGGTTGAAGCAACTGACGGAATACAGACAATGAACGCCAGAATCATTAAAAAATAATTCAAATGAAAAATCAATTCTTTTTCTGCTGATTCCGATTTGGGGATTTTCTCAAAACGACAAAAATCTTGAATTTGTAAAAAAGCAACCCAATTTATGTAATTGAAAGATCGATGCAAACGAAATCGACTCAATTGGAATCCGAAAGGGTGAAAAATCGGTTTCGATTTCTATTTTGACTGAGATTTTGATTTTTCACTTGTCCAAACACAATAAAACTGCATAAATTTCATTTTTCAGAAAAACCCAATTCTGAAATTTGGCTTAATCTTTGCCCAATTCGGATTAAAATTATTTAAAAATGAAAAATATATTTTTGCTGTCCTTCAGCCTTTTCTTCGGATTAACATTTGCACAGAGAAGTCAGAATCCGGGTGATTTCAATTCGATCGAAGTTTATGATCAGTTGTCGGCAGAATTGATTCCGTCCGATAAAAACCATGTTGAAATTACAGGAAGCAATGCACAGAATGTTGAAATCGTCAACAAAAACGGAAAACTGAAAATCAGGATGAAGCTCGATCAGTTTCTTCAGGGCGACAAAACCAGAGTAAAAATATATTATCGTTCGCTGAATTCGGTGGCTGTAAAAGAAGGTGCAAGCGTGACTTCAAAATCGACTGTCGAAACTCCTTCACTTTCGCTGAATGCCAACAAAGGAGGCAGTATCAGTCTTGAGATTGATTCAAATTCTGTTGATGTAAGATTAGATTCGGGCGGAGTCATTGAAACTTCGGGCAAAGCCAATTCTCAGGATATTGTTTCAAATTCGGGCGGAAGTTATGAAGGTTCCAAACTCAAAACAAAAACTACAAATGTAACCGTCAATGCAGGCGGAAATGCCGAAGTTTATGCCACCGAATATGTCAGTGCAAAAACCAGAGCAGGCGGAAACATTGATGTTTTTGGCGGTGCCGAAGTTGATCAGAAAACAATTGCTGGCGGGACTGTTAACATCCGTTAAACCAATATGAAAAGACGTGATTTTCTTAAGAAGACTTCTCTGATGGGCGGACTGATGATCGTCAGTCCGAAATTTCCAATCGGCAGTTTCAATGAATTTTCTGAAGATGAACTAATCGGAAAAGGAAAACCTGCACTCTATGGTGAAGGTTTCAAACTGAGAGATGAGGCACGTCTGAAATTCAATCTGATGAAAAAAGCAGCCAAAGAACAGGGATTCAACATCCATGTGATATCGAGCTATCGCAGTTATTCGCATCAGAACGGAATTTGGGAACGCAAATACAAAAATTACAGAGCGCAGGGGTTGTCGCCTCAGAAAACGATTGAAAAGATCATCCGCTACTCCACCATCCCGGGTACATCCCGACATCATTGGGGAACCGATTTGGACATCATTGATTCGACCGGGGGAATACCATCCAATCCGTTGAGCGAAGTTCATTTCAACGAAGGCGGCCGCATGCGGAAATTCAAACTCTGGCTTGATGAGAATTCCGAGAAATACGGTTTTTATCTCGTCTATTCCAACAAAGCCGGAAGAAAAGGTTTTGAATATGAACCCTGGCACTTTTCATACAGACCTACAGCCGTGAAGATGCTGAAAGAATACAAAGAATTGGACATCAAAAGAATCCTTCAGTCAAACCAACTGATGGGCAGTGAAAACTTTACAAACGAGTTTATCAGTCAATACAGAACCGAAAATATACTTGATATAAATCCGTTGCTGTTGCCTTAAATACCTGTTTTAACACTTTTTTATCTTCTTTTTATTTAGAATCACTCTAAATGTTCCGGCTTAACATTTAGTCTTTTTGGCATTATAAAAGGGCTGCATTGAAAAAAGATAAAAATATCTTTATTTTGAAACCATTGAATTACAAACCCTAATCAAATCTTAAAACTGACCTGTGTCAGTTTTTATTGTGGCAAAATTCATCTTCAATTCTGATATTGGCTACTTATACTGCTTGAAAATATCAGTTATTTAACAATATTTGTGTTAATTTTACCAAAATTTTAGAGGATAAAACTTAGAATTATAAGTTATAATTATTGGTATTTGGTATGAAACAAACTGTTATTCAATCAATTTTACTGCTTCTTCCGTTTGCCGGCTCAGCTCAGTTCAAGAGCATCAGTGCTGAAAATTGGGCAAGCAGTCCGGGTGTGATCGGAACACTCATTCTGATACTGATTGTGGCGCTGGTAGCCGTGATCATCATGTCAGCAAAAATATCGGCCTATGCCGAATCATTAAGAGCCCGTCAGATTCTGAAAAGAAACAAGGCTTTTGACGATGAAATCATCAATCTGGATGATGATGAAATCGACAATATTCTTGAAAAAAGAAAGGCTGCGCTCAAATATCAGATTTCGGAAAGGGAGCTTTCCGGTGAGGCTGAAGCTGTTGACGAAAAAGGACTGGTCTTTAAAGCTACAAATCATCCAAAAAATGAAATTCTGTTTGCAGACAAGGTAAGTCACGAATTCAAACTTGAGGTTTCACCCGAGTTGAAAAAAATTGTATATAGTTACATAGGTGCTGCTGCTTTTTGGCTGATTTTCGGAACTTTCATCGGTCTGTATCTCAGTATGAAGCTGGTATATCCCGAGCTGGATTCACAACCCTGGCTTGCATTCGGAAGATTGAGACCGGTACATACCAATACCGTATTCTGGGGCTGGGCTTCGCTTGCAATGATCGGACTGGCTCAATTTGTAATCTCAAGAACCTCACACAGAGAACTGTACAGCAACAAACTGGCTATGGTTGCCTTTTGGCTGATCAACTCAAGTCTGGTGATCGGAAATCTCTGCCTGATGTCGGGAATCAACAACGGAGGCGGCGAATACAGAGAATACATCTGGCCGGTTTTCGGACTTTTCCTTTCGGGCCTGATTGTAACTTTCTATAATTTCTATATGACGGTTGCGCACCGGAAAATTTCCGAAATCTATATCTCCAACTGGTATATACTTGCTGCGCTGATTTGGACTACCATTTTGGTATCGATTGGTTATCTGCCGTTTTATCAGAGCGGATTGGGTGAAACCGTCATTCAGGGATATTATATGCACCAGGGTGTGGGTATGTGGTTTATGACTTTCACTCTCGGTTTGATTTATTATTATCTGCCATCGTCGGTCAACAAGCCGATTTACTCCTATTCATTGGGTGTGCTGGCATTCTGGACACAGATGCTGTTCTACACCATGATCGGTACCCACCACTTTATTTTCAGTCCACTGCCATGGTGGCTTCAGACTGTTGCAATCGTGTTCAGTATGGGTATGTTTATTCCGGTAACCGCGGGTACCACCAACTTCCTGATGACAATGAGAGGAAGTTGGAGTCAGATTACAAGAAGTTATATACTGCCGTTCTTTTTGGTTGGAATCATATTCTATTGGGTCGGATCGGCTCAGGGAAGTTTCCAGGCATTCAGATTCACCAACTATGTATGGCACTTCACCGATTTTAACGTGGCTCACTCACACATGACCATGTATGGAATCATTTGTTTTATACTTTGGGGCGCAATTTATTACATCATTCCAAAGATGACAGGCGTACAGCCCAAGCAAACCTGGGTGGGTGCTCATTTCTGGATGGCATTTGTCGGTCTGTTCATTTATATGACAGCTCTGATGACAGGCGGAACTTTGAAAGGTTTGAGCTGGATTGAAGGAAATCCATTTATCCAATCAGTTGAACTGATGAGAGAATACTGGGTTTGGAGAGCCGTCGGCGGAACACTGATGTTTATCTCACACTGTATTTTTGTTTATAATTTCTATGTGATGGTCAGAGCAAAAAGACCGGTCACAGATAAGGAACCGGAAAAAGTAATTGTAACCGCATAAGCTATCATCTCATGTTGAATCTAAGTAAAAATCATAAAAATTTAGTGCTCACATCATTTTGGGGGTACTTGATATTGAGCTCGTTTGTTTCAATCATTCCGGCTATACAGATGCAGAATGTAAAACCGCTTCCGGGGCAGAAGGATCTGACTGCTGAGGAAAGAGACGGTCTGCACACTTTTGTTGCCGAAGACTGTATGGCATGTCACACCATGCAGGTAAGAAATATTGAAATGGACAAAATGTGGGGAAGTCGTCCATCCATTCCGTCGGATTATTATTACACAAAAAAAAGAATTGATGTCTGGAGACAAAGCCCTTCATTTCTCGGAAGTGAAAGAACCGGCCCCGATCTGACAAACATAGGCGCAAGACAGCCGTCAGACGACTGGCATCTTCTCCATCTGTACAATCCGAGACTGGTTGTGAAAGAATCAGTGATGCCGTCATACAAATGGCTGTTTGCCGAGAAAGACAGCACCAAGATTACTGACAAAGACGTAGTGCTCAATGTACCGGATGAACAGCTGAAGGATAAAAAGAACAAAGTGGTGGCGACCAATAAAGCACTTCATCTGGTAGCATTTCTGAAATCACTGAAACAACCCGAATTGCCGGGTGCACCTACAGTCACCTTTATTCCTGCAAAACCAAAACCTGCCGCTCAGGGAGGCGGAGGGGATGCAGGCGCATCAGCACTGCCTGACGGTGAGAAATTGTTTATGAATACCTGTGCGGTTTGCCACCAGGCAGACGGCAAAGGAATTCCGGGGGCATTCCCGCCGCTTGCGGGCAGTCCGGTGGTCAATGATGAAAACTTCCGTAAACAGGCAAGCATCATTATCCTCGGGTACGATGCGAGACCCGAATATTCGGCTATGCCTCCGTTTGGAGATCAACTGAGTGACGAAGAAGTAGCTGCAATTATGAACCACGAGAGAACCAGTTGGGGCAATAATTCCAAAACGGTTACCGCAGAAGATGTAAAATCTGTTAGAGATTCGTTGAAAAAATAAAAAATGATTAATTTCAGAATTATGAAATCAAAAATTATTTCAAGCCTGCTGCTGATGATACTGATGGTATCACCCATTTTCGCCTGTGAAGTGTGCGAAGCCGAGCAGCCAAAAATACTGAAAGGTGCAGTTCACGGACCCGGACCGGAATCGGGCGTTGATTATATCATCACCATTGTGGCCGCTGTGATTGTACTGTTCACGCTGGTTTTGAGCATCAAATATCTGGTCAGGCCAGGTGAAAAAAATCCGGATCATATCAAAAATATTATTCTTGAACAAAATTGGGAATCATGAAAGACATCAGCAACAAGAAAGTAAGGGTCTTTATGGACAATGACCCAAAGCCGTTTGCAGAGTTTGATTCACCCGTCAAATTTATATTGGATACCACCAAAATTCCTGACGGCAAGCACGAGATGAAGATTGTTTCGACTTCTTCAAGCGGCAAAGAAGGAATCAAAGTAATTCCGTTTGAAGTGAGAAACGGCCCGATGATTTATGTACTCGGACTCAAAGAAAATGATTCGGTGAGCGAAAAAATCCCAATCACCATCAACTCATACGGAAGTGAGAGACACGATGTATTTGAAATCGTAGGTTCAGAAACACCGAGGGCAATCCCGCAATTTATCTGGATCATGATCCTCGCATTCATCGCGTTCGGATTGTTTTATCTGGCGATGTACTGGAAACCGGATTTCTATACTTCGTTCTTCTGACAGAATATAGCTATTGTAATTTGATTTAGTTGAAATGGCTCGTATAAACCTTGATTTATACGAGCCATTTTCGAAAAGCATCCATTAAGACCGCTCTACTTTTCACCCAAAAAAGCCTTCAACATCCATGCCGTCTTTTCCTGAAAAGCAATAAAATCACTCATCATAGCATTGGTTCCTTCGTCATTCAGTTCAGCCGATTTCTCAAGAATATCTCTTTCAATTTTCAGCAGTTTCTGAATCGAATCCAAAACCAATTCAACTGTTTTATTTCCATCCGAAACATTTTTTCCCGCTTTGATTGATGATTCTTTGATGTAGTCTTCAAAAGTATGCAGCGGTGTACCGCCAAGTGTCAGTATTCTTTCTGCTACTTCGTCCACTTTTTCCTGCGCATCGAGATACAATTCTTCAAATTTCGCATGAAGCTGAAAAAACTGAGTTCCTCTCACATTCCAGTGTACACCTCTTAAGTTCTGATAGTAAAGCTGCAGATTTGCAAGCAGTACATTGAGATCATTTGATAAATCTTTTGATGTGGATTTGTCCAATCCGATTACTGTTATTGCCATAATATTCAATTTTTATGTTCAAATTTTTGATTTGGTTTGATTTACTGCGAAAATCAAACCAAACCATATTAAACTTTTTGATAAATTTAATACTTTTATAACAAAAATCTATAATGACATTAATCCAACTTGAATATGTACTTGCTGTGGCCGAACATCAGAACTTTACGCTTGCCGCCGAAAAATCATTTGTGACCCAACCCACACTGAGTATGCAGATACAAAAACTGGAAAAAGAACTCGAAGTCGAAATATTTGACAGAAGTTCACATCCGATCCGGCTGACACAGATTGGTGAAATCATCGTCAATCAGGCAAAATCAATACTGAAAGAAGCCAGAAAGATGGAACAAATTGTGAATGAAGAGAAAGGAATGCTCGAAGGAGATTTCATCATCGGTGTGCTGCCAACTGTACTGCCAACACTGATACCGATGTTTTACAAAAACTTTCAGCGTTCACATCCAAAAGCAAATCTGATTATCAGAGAATTACAGACCCATGAAATCGTTCAGTCGCTCGAAAACGGCAATATCGATTTTGGCTTGGCGGTTACACCGCTGCATGAGGAGCAAATCGTTGAGAAAACCCTATATTTCGAACCAATGGTCGCCTACATCCCGCCTTTTCACCCCATGCACAAACAGATGACTGTCAGCGCAAAAGATCTGGACATCGATTCTATACTGCTGCTGAAAGAGGGAAATTGTTTCAGAAACAATGTACTCAATCTCTGTGACCCGAAACACATCAGAAGCCAGACAATTAAATTGGACAGCGGAAATCTGGATACACTGGTGAAACTTTCAAACGAAGGTTACGGAATGACTGTACTGCCACTGCTTCATGCTGAAGATCTGCCCGAAGAATTCAAAAAGAATGTGAAATATTTTTCGGAACCGGTTCCCACCCGGCAGGTCAGTCTGATTTATCATCAGTCGAATCTGAGAATTTCGTTTGAAGAAAGTCTGGTCAAATCGATTCAGGGAGTTATCAGAGGAAAGATTTTTCTTGAAAAAAGCAACAATGTGATTTCACCGCTGATGAGTCTGCCGGGTTAATAATTTTAATATTTTTCAATATTGCCATCGGTTGAAGAATTTAATTTCAATCCAATTGGTTTTGGCGCGTGTTTTTGAATAAAAACCGTGACAAAACCTTTTAGAAATCAAATCCTTGCCCCTGACATCCGATCCATCAAAACAAAATCAGCCAAAACCATTGCAGCCATCGCCTCAACAATCGGAACCGCCCTCGGCACCACACAGGGATCATGACGGCCTCTGCCCTGCATTTCAACAGTTTCACCCTTTGTATTGATTGTCTGCTGTTTCTGCATAATCGTAGAAACCGGTTTGAATGCCACCCTGAAATAAATGTCCATACCGTTTGAAATTCCGCCCTGAATTCCGCCCGAAAGATTGGTCTTTGTACTTCCGTCCGGATTGAAAATATCATTGTGAGCAGAACCCGACATTTTGGCCCCGCAAAATCCGCTGCCGTATTCAAAACCTTTTACCGCATTGATCAAAAGCATCGCACGCCCCAATTCGGAATGCAATTTATCAAAAACCGGTTCACCCAGTCCGATCGGAACATTACGGATTACACAAGTCACCGTCCCGCCTATGGTATCACCCGCCTTTCTGACTTCCTGAATCTTCCGGATCATCTTTTCTGCAATTTCATCATCCGGACATCTGACGATATTTGATTCAATTTTTGAAAAATCAAGCGACTGATAAGGTTTCTCCAAAAACAAATCACCCACAGACGATACATAAGCATTGATTTCTATATTTTTTAAAAACTGTTTTGCAACCGCACCGCCAACCACCCAATTGGCGGTTTCTCTTGCCGAACTTCTGCCGCCGCCGCTGACATCTCTCAATCCGTATTTTTTATAATAGGTAAAATCAGCATGTGAAGGTCTGAATGCATCTTTCAAATGTTCATAATCTTTTGAATGTTGATTTTCGTTCGGAATCATGAATCCGATTGGTGCACCCGTGGTGATGTCATCGAGTATGCCCGAAAGAAACTGAACCGTATCGCTTTCTTTTCTTTGGGTTACAATTTTTGACTGCCCCGGTTTTCTTCGGTCGAGTTCGGACTGAATCTGATCAAAATCAAGTTTCAGTCCTGCCGGACAGCCGTCGATGATTCCGCCGATCGCTTTACCGTGGCTTTCTCCAAAGGTGGTCAGTCTGAAAAATTTACCAAAAGTGTTCATACCTTCAATTCTGTTTGGGTCAAAGTTAAAAATAAAGAATTTGGAATCTGAATTTTTCCAAATTCGATTGAATTTTGAAATTCAAATCAAATCAGTCAAAAATTAAATGATCAAAAAATTACAAAACCAAATTCACAGAATATATTCGACCAACTGATTTCTTATTTCTAAATTTGCGAAACGATGAAGAATTATCTGGACGAACTGAACGAACCCCAAAGAAAAGCGGTTGAAACAACCGAGGGCCCGCTGATGGTGATCGCAGGTGCAGGATCGGGAAAGACAAGGGTTTTGACTTACAGGATTGCGCATCTGATTGAGAAAGGCGTGGATCCGTTCAATATACTCGCTCTGACCTTTACCAACAAAGCAGCGCGTGAAATGAAAGACAGAATTTCAAAAGTGGTCGGTCCGTCCGAATCAAAAAATATATGGATGGGTACCTTTCACTCCATCTTTGCAAGGCTGCTTCGAGTAGAAGCACCAAGACTCGGTTTTCCGTCAAATTTCACAATTTACGACACCCAGGACAGTCAGAACGTGATGAGAAAAGTAATCGAAGAACTCCAGTTAGACAAAGAAATTTACAAGCCAAAACAGATACTCCAGCGGATTTCTTCCTACAAAAACAATCTGATTACCGTCAGAGCCTATCACAATACACCTGAACTGATTGAAGCGGATGCAGAAGCGATGAAACCGAGAATGGGCGATATTTACCGCACTTATGTTGACAGATGTTTCAAATCGGGGGCAATGGATTTTGACGATCTGCTGCTCAGGACAAATGAAGTGCTGACCCGTTTCCCCGAAGTACTTGCAAAATATCAGGAAAGATTTAAATACATACTGGTCGATGAGTATCAGGACACCAATCATTCGCAGTATCTGATTGTAAAAGCGCTTGCGTCAAGATACGAAAATCTGTGTGTGGTGGGCGATGATGCACAGAGTATCTATGCTTTTCGGGGTGCGAACATCAGAAATATACTTTCATTCAAACAGGACTATCCGGACGCAAAGGTCGTTCCGCTTGAACAAAATTACAGATCTACAAAGACCATCGTCGGTGCGGCTAATCAGATCATTGCTCAAAATAGGGATCAGCTTCAAAAGACGGTCTGGACTGCCAATGAAGAAGGAAAAAGCATACCGGTTTATCGCGCTTTGACAGATGCGGACGAAGCCCGATATGTAGCATCTCAAATCTGGGAGCTCGAACTGGAACATCATCTCAAACATCAGGATATTGCCGTATTGTACCGAACCAATGCACAGTCGAGGGCGATAGAGGAAGCTTTGAGAAAACGGAATATTCCTTATCGTGTCTTTGGCGGAACTTCGTTTTTTCAGCGAAAGGAAATCAAGGATTTGGTTGCCTATCTGAGACTGCTGGTCAATTCAAACGACGAAGAAGCACTGCTGAGAATCATCAACTATCCGGTGCGCGGCATCGGTCAGACGACCATCAACAAACTGGTGGTTTTGTCGGGTGAAATCAAGAAAAGCATTTTTGAACTGCTTGAAAACATCCATCAGTATGCGGCAAAAGCAGGACTGAATGCGGGAACTGTACAGAAATTAAATGATTTCATCATCATGATCAAAAGTTTCAAAGTGATGATGGACAGCCAGGATGTCTATGAAGTTTCTATGCATGTGGCAAAAACAAGCGGTCTGATAAAAAATCTGAAAGAAGACGATACACCCGAAGGTATTTCAAGACTCGAAAATCTCCAGGAACTTTTGAACAGTATTCAGGGCTATGTCGAAGAACAAAAACAGTTGGAAGACGGCAATCCGACTTTGAGCGGTTTTCTTGAGAATGTGGCGCTGGCAACCGATGCCGACAATGAAGATGAAGACCCGAACAAGGTTTCACTGATGACCGTACATTTGGCAAAAGGACTCGAATTTCCTGCTGTGTTCATCGTGGGTATGGAAGAAAATCTCTTTCCGTCAATGATGAATCTGAACACCCGTCAGGAATTGGAAGAAGAAAGAAGATTGTTCTATGTGGCGCTGACTCGTGCCGAAAAATTTGCTCATCTCACCTATTCGGTTTCGAGATTCAGATGGGGAAAAATCACAGATGCAGAACCAAGCCGTTTTTTGGAGGAAATTGACGATAAATATCTCGAACTGAAAAATCTCGGATCGGGTCTGCCGGTCAATCACAGCGGACTGAATCCAAATTTGTTTGATGATAGCCCCAGACAGTTTGAAAGAAAAAAACCTGATTCAAAACCCTCTGAAACCATCAAACCAAAGGCAGGCTTCAAACCGCTTGCCCAGGCAAAAATTACAAATCATTTCAACGGCAGTGAAGTGAACCTGAAAGCGGGAGACATTGTAATTCACGACCGTTTTGGGCGCGGAAAAGTAACCCGACTGGAAGGTGAACCGGGCGATGTGAAAGCGACCATACTTTTTGACAATGCAGGTGAGAAAAAACTGCTGCTGAATTTCGCCAAATTAAAGGTAGTCAGCTGAGAAAAATTTGATTTCATCTGAAAATTTAATCCGACAATCCCAAAAAATCAGTTTTGTCTTAATTTTTTATTAACTTTGATGAATCTTATTTAACACTAACACATTTCATTATGAGACAATTTTTATTTTCATTGTTATTTGCATGCTTTGGATTGGCTTCCAATGCTCAGGTAAATGCCTACAGTGTCGGCGACATTGTAGATGACTTTACGGTAACCGACACGCATGGTGTGGAACATCATCTTTATGACATTACAGCAAGCGGAAAGTACGTGTTTCTTGATTTCTTTTTTAGAAATTGCGGCCCCTGTCAGCAGACCAGTCGTTATTTTTATCAGTTGTATCAAACATACGGCGAGAATGAGCAGTTCACCTATATGCTTTCACTGTCTCCGATAGACGACAACGCAACGATCACAGAATTTGAAACACTTTACAACGGCGGGTTTCCGCCTCCTCCCGGTGCAGGTACCGAAGGTGGCGCTCCGGCTGTTATCAACAATTTCGGAATCAATGCATTCCCTACCTATTGCATCATAGGACCGGACAACAGACTGCTTGTCGGTGATATTTGGCCGGTTAGCGGAATGAGCAGTTTTGAAGATAAATTCCCACAGGAACTTTGGGATCTGATTAACAGTCTCGGAACTGCAGATGTGAGTTCTCTGTCTCTGTTTACTATTTACCCGACCATATCGGACGGAAACTTCAATTTGGATTTCTCCAAAAGTTCAAATGCAGATGTCAGCATCTTCAATATGAACGGTCAGCAGGTATATCAGAATGCATTCAAATCACAAAAGAATGTACAGCTGAATCTTGAACTTGCTCCAGGTGTTTATGTGGTAAAGGTTCAGACAGAAGGCAAAACAGTTTCCAAAAAGATTATCATCAAATAGAATCAATTTAAAATTAATGAAAAGCGTTTCAATTTTTGGTTGAAACGCTTTTTTGTTTGGTTTAAATTCTGTTTCCAATGAAAGATTTTGTGTATTTTTGATTCATAATTGAATCCAATGATGAATGTAGCGGTGGTTTCGGGCGGTTATTCTGACGAATACGTGGTTTCACTCAAAAGTTGTGAACTGGTGTATGACAGCCTTGATCCAGAAAAATACAATCGGATCAGAGTCAGAATTCTCAAAGAAGGCTGGTATGCCGAAATTGACGGTGAGAAATTTCAAATCAACAAAGAGGATTTTAGTTTTGTAAAAGACGGAAAAAAACACAATTTTGGCTGTGTCGTCAATATCATACACGGTACACCGGGCGAAGACGGCTATATGCAGGCATACTGGGAACTGATTGGCCTGCCATACACCGGCTGTACTTTTTATCAGTCTGCACTGACATTCAACAAAAAAGACTGTATCGCAGTACTCGACAAATACGGAATTCCGCATGCGCGGTCTGTTTATATCAACAGAGATTTGCCATACGACACCGATCAGATCTTAGAGAAGGTCGGTCTGCCCTGTTTTGTCAAACCCAATCAATCGGGCTCGAGTCTTGGTATTACAAAAGTAAAATCAAAGGATGAAATGATACCTGCACTTGAAAAAGCATTCAAGGAAGACAAAGAAGTGCTGGTCGAAGCTTTTCTGAACGGAACCGAAGTTTCGGTGGGTGTAATCCGATACAAAGGAAAAACAAAAGTGGTCGGCATCACAGAAATTGTCAGCCACAATGAGTTTTTTGATTATGAGGCAAAATATCAGGGTGCATCGGACGAAATCACACCGGCAAGAATCAGCGAAGAAGTAAAAAACAGGGTGGAGGAAATTTCGGTGAAAGTTTATGAAAGTCTTCAGATGACCGGGATTTCAAGATCAGAATACATCATCGTAAACGGAATCCCATATTTTTTGGAGATGAATACACTTCCGGGCTTTTCGCCGGCGAGCATATTCCCGCAGCAGGCAAAATATGCCGGACTTGATTTAAAGGATTTCTTTGACAGCGAGATTGAAATCGCATTAAACCGAAAAAATTTATGGAACGAATAGCAGTTTTTCCGGGTTCTTTTGACCCGATTACACTTGGGCATTTTGATATCATAGAACGTGCGGTTCCGCTGTTTGACAAAATCATTGTCGCAATCGGACACAACGCCGAAAAAAAATACATGTTCACATTCGAACAGCGAAAAAACTGGCTTCGGGAGGCGCTGCGCAATTTCGGCAATGTGGAGGTCGATGTTTATCAGGGACTGACTGTGGATTACTGCAAAACCAAAAATGCACGCTTTATATTGAGAGGACTGAGAAATCCGGCTGACTTTGAATTTGAAAAAGCAATTGCACACACCAATCGTGCGATTACCAACCGCGGCATAGAAACCGTTTTTCTGCTGACTTCATCGGGCAAATCATACATCAGTTCGAGCATCGTCAGAGATGTGATGAGAAACGGCGGAGATTATACCATTCTTGTTCCACCGGAAGTTAGAATCTGATTTTTGTCTTTTTTTGATAATTCAATTTAAAAATTCAAAGGTCAAATATTTCATTTAAAACTAATTGACTATCATTACCATTACTGAATCAGGAGCTATTCAAATTTTCAAATGAGGCATCCCAATCTTTTTACCGGTGAACACCGTTTAATAAATCATTCATTCCAGCCCATCAAAACTCCAGTTCCAACTGATCAGGCAGCAGTCTGAATGATTTTCGGTGATGGACACAACTCCCGTATTGCTGAATTGCTTTTCGGTGTTCTTTGGTCGGATAACCTTTGTTTTTCTTCCAATTGTACATCGGGAAATCCAAACCGATTTTTTGCATATACTCATCCCGATAGGTTTTTGCAAGAATTGAGGCGGCTGCAATGTTTTGAAATTTGGCATCTCCTTTAACGATACACTGATGTGGAATATCGTTGTACGGTTTGAAACGGTTGCCGTCAACAATGATGTTTTGGGGTTTAATTTTCAATCCGTCAAGTGCGAGATGCATTGCGAGTATGCTCGCATTCAAAATATTGATTTCGTCAATTTTTAATGGTTCTACATAAGCGACAGACCAGGCTTTTGCATTTTTCTCAATGTATTTTCTCAATTCACTTCTGAGCGGTTCGCTGATTTGTTTTGAATCGTTAATCTTCTCATTATCAAAGTCTGTGTCAATGATGACTGCGGCTGCAAAAACGGGGCCGGCCAGACAGCCTCTTCCGGCTTCATCGCAGCCGGCTTCTGTTTTGAGCTTTTCTAATTGTAATTCCATTGTCTTTTAAAAATGTATTTTGAATTATTTCGTGCTTTTTTGGTGGAGTCGTTAAATTTATATTAAATTTGCTGAAACAACATTTAAATTCTTTAACAAATGAGGACAAAGTTAAGAGGTTTACTTGTGCTCTGCGGAATTCTCTTAGGAGGATTACTCTTTGCGCAGGAAAAGACAGTTACAGGTAATGTGACTGATTCTGATGGATTTCCTTTATCGGATGTTAGTGTTACATCATCATCGGGTGAGGAAGTATTCACAGATTTAGACGGAAACTATTCCATTACAGTAAATCAGGGTGATGAACTCACCATCGAGTCACTGGGATTGGACGTAGTTAAAGTTACCGTAGGTACCGGAAATATTTACAATGCACAGTTGAGATCATCAGGTGCAATTGAATTGGAAGGTGCTGTGGTAACTGCATTGGGTATTACAAGAGAAAAACGTGCTTTGGGTTATGCAACCCAGGAAGTTTCGGGTGAAACACTTTCAGCCATTCCGGTTGCCAACTTCGCTGATGCTATGCAGGGTGAGGTTGCGGGTCTGGAAATTTCCGGATCAGGTACCATGGGCGGTTCGACCAATATGGTGATTCGCGGTTGGAAATCAATCACGGGTAATAACCAGGCACTGGTTGTAATCGATGGTACGCCTATTAATAACAGCACCTACAACTCTACAAACCAGGTTACAGGACGTGGAGGTTTTGACTTTGGTAACGCTGCCGCTGACATCAACCCCAACGATGTTGAATCGGTGAACGTACTGAAAGGAGCTGCTGCGACTGCACTGTACGGTTCAAGAGGTGCCAATGGTGTGATTATGATTACCACCAAAAAAGGAAAAAGAAACAAAGCAATCGGTGCTGAAATTTTCAGCAGCTTTACGGTTGGTGTTGCAGACAAAGACACACTGCCAAACTATCAGAAGAGTTACGGAGCGGGTTATGCCGGTCCCGGAGACAGCTTCTATCAGTATGATTTGACAGGCGACGGTTTATTGGATATCCTGGTTGTAACAGAACTTGATGCTTCTTATGGGGATCCTTTTGATCCAAATTTGATGGTATATCACTGGAACTCATTGTTCCCTCAATTGCCTACATACCGTCAGCCGGCACCTTGGGTAGCCGGAAAACATTCTCCAAATGTAATTTGGAAACCGGCAACCACTTACACCAATTCAGCTTCATTTAGCGGAAGCAATGAAGACGGAGCTTTCAGACTGAGCTTCACTCATTTTGAACAAAACGGTAACCTGGTGAACAGCAGACTGCTGAGAAACACCTTGGATTTCAGCGGTGAATACAAGCTGACCAAGAATTTGAAAGCAAATGCAAACTTTACCTATACCGCAAATTCAGGACGTGGCCGTTACGGTACAGGTTATGACGGAGATAACCCGATGCAGGCTTTCAGACAATGGTGGCAAATGAACGTTGACATGTACGAACAAAGAGATGCCTATATGCTGACCGGTGAAAACCTTTCATGGAATGCCGGCAGCGCAGAAGACCCTACCGCAGTTTATACCGACAACTATTATTTCATGAGATACAACAACTATGAAACCGATTCAAGAAACAGATATTTCGGTAACGCGGCTTTGACTTATGATTTCAATGACTGGTTAAGTATCATGGGGCGTTATACTTTTGACAATTATGATGAAGTCAGAGAGGAAAGAGTTGCAGTGGGTTCTACAAAGGCTGAAGGTTTGAAAGGATCATACAGTCTATTGAAACAAACCGTTAGGGAAAACAACTTCGATGCGATTTTGTCAATTAACAAAGACCTTACCGACAGATTGAACTTGGATGCAAACATAGGCTGGAACTTGAGAGTTCAAACAAGAAATGCATTTTCGGGTGCAACCAGCGGCGGTTTGATCGTACCCGGTCTTTACACGCTTTCCAACTCTGTTAACCCGCTCGGTGCCGGCAATCTTGCACAGACAAACTGGAAATACATGGTTGACGGTGAATATGCACGTGCAGGACTTGGATTTGACAAAACATACTTTATTGAAGGATCTGTAAGATCTGACCGTTCTTCTTCACTTCCAAAAGGAAACAACAGATATGAATACTGGTCTGCAACCGGTAGCATTGTGTTCTCTGAAATCGGAGGACTGAAAAACAGCAGCTGGCTGAACTTTGGTAAAGTAAGAGGTAACTATGCGGAAGTTGGTAACGACACCAATCCGTTGAATGTATTTGATATTTATTCATTGAACACATCATTCGGCTCGGTACCATCTGCATTCAATCCAACAACTTTAAATAACCAAAACCTCAAACCCGAAAGAACAAAAGGCTGGGAGGTTGGTTTGGAGATGTCAATGTTCAAAAACAGAGTTGGATTTGATGTTTCATACTATAACAGTAAAACTTTTGACTTGATCACATCCAAGATTATGACCGGTTCAACAGGTGCTTTAGGAGGATGGGATAATGTAGGTGACGTAACCAACAAAGGTTGGGAGGTTAGTTTGAAATTGGTTCCGCTCAAAACCAATGATTTCAGATGGGATTTGACTGCCAACTGGGCTAAGAATACAAACGAAGTTACCAAATTGGCCGGAGATAGTGATTATTACGCATTGGCTACATTCCAGGGAGGTATGGAATTTGGTGCAGAGGTCGGTCAACCACTTGGTGTTCTTGTGGGTACAGACTATGTATATGACGAAGCTACCGGCAAAAGAGTTGTTGGAGCAAACGGTTATTGGATAGTGGATTCAAGTACCAAGAAAACCATCGGTAATGTTAATCCGGACTGGACCGGAGGTTTGAGAAATACTTTCACATACAAAAACCTGAGTCTGAGCTTCCTGATCGATTTCCAAAAAGGAGGAAATGTTTGGTCGCTTGACACATATTACGGTTATGCAACCGGTCTTTATGACTTTACAGCAGGAACCAATGACTTGGGGAACCCGATCCGTTGGGATGTTTCACAAGGCGGTGGCGTAATTCTTGATGGTGTTAAAGAAGACGGTACTCCAAACGACATCAGAGCAGATGCTTCATGGTATGCAAATCCTTGGGGTTACGGAAGATCAGCAAACAAAGAGCATATGTATGATGCATCATTCGTTAAGCTTAGAAATCTGACCCTGTCTTATCAGATTCCTGAAAAACTGATCAGAAATACATTTATCAGCAAAATGACTGTTTCAGCAATCGGCAGAAACCTGTGGATCATCCATAAAAACATTCCTTACTCAGATCCTGAGGCAGGACTCAGTGCAGGAAACCTGAGTCGTGGTATGCAGTCAGGTGCTCACCCGACAATCAGAGAGATTGGTGCAAGTTTGAAAATTGAATTTTAAAAATGAATAAAATGAAGAAATATATTTTAACATTGGGATTGGTATTTGGACTTGTTGGATGTTCTGATGATTATTATGAGTCACTCAACGTGGATCATTCAAATCCGTCTGAGGTTCCTGCAGGATTTTTGGTTACTTATGCAACAACCAGTTTGTTTCATCAGATGTACAATCAAAATGTAAACCTGAATGTTTTCAGATTCTTTTCACAGTATCTGACCACCACGGTTTACACAGATGAACCCAATTACGATTTGGAAACCCGTAACATTACGGGAAATCATTGGAACAGACTCTACACAAGAGTTTTGAATAACTTAAATGATGCAAAAAACATTGTTGATAGTAACGTAAACCTGTCTCCCGAGCAAAAAGCAAATCAGCTTGCAATCATAGATATTATTGAGGTCTATACCTGGCAGGTTTTGGTTGATTCTTTTGGAAACGTACCCTACTCCGAAGCACTTCAGGGGCAGGAAAACCAGTTTCCGAAATATGACGATGCAGCAACTATTTATGATGATCTGATTGCAAGAATCTCAGCCGATATAAATGCATTGGATGCATCGGCAGGAGGATTTGGAGAGGCAGATATTGTTTATAATGATGACATCTCAAAGTGGAAAAAAATGGCTGCATCACTGAAATTAAGAATTGGTGTAACCCTTTTGGACAAAAATCCGGGTACAGCATCAACAGTGATTTCAGAAGCACTCGCAGCAGGAGTATTTACATCTAACGATGATAACTATCAAATTAATTATCTGTCAGCAGCACCATACACCAATCCGGTTTATGAAGATTTGGTATTGAGTAACAGACAGGATTATTTGCCTGCAAATACAGTTGTGGATTACATGAATGATTTGAATGATCCAAGACGTGAAGTTTATTTTCAGGACGTAAATGGAGTATACATTGGAGGTCCTTACGGAACTTCAATACCGGGAGGTACGTATAACGATTACTCACATGAAGGTGAAATCTTCTATACGCCTACTATGCCGGGTGTATTGCTGGATTATGCTGAGGTTGAATTCCTTCAGGCAGAATATTATATGAAAGCTGGAGATGCAACAGCAGCAAAAGCTCACTACGAAGCAGGCATCCTTGCAAGTATGGATTTTTGGGGAATTGATTCGGCTGATGCAGAAGCTTATGTTGCAGCAAATGCATGGGACGGAACAGATTCAGCCCAACTGGCACTGCAGTTTTGGCTGGGTGAATATGATAAAGGCTGGGTTGGCTGGAATGTTTGGAGAAGATTCGATAACCCTGTGATGAACGTGGCTATCGATTTCGGCGAACCAATTCCTACCAGATATACGTATCCTTTGTCTGAAAGCTCGTTGAATCCAGAAGCTTATGGCCAGGCTGTAAGTGCAATGGGTGGAGATACAAAAACCACTAAATTATTTTGGGATATTCACTAATTCTCATTTAACAGAATTTAAAAAGAGCTGTCCGCATGTCGGGCAGCTTTTTTTTGATTAAATTTTATTCAACATCAACATGGCGGATAAAGGCTGACATAAAAAGTATAACTTTGCAGCAAACCAAAAAACAATGCAGCCATTAGCCGAGCGAATGAGACCCAAAACATTGGAAGGATTCATCAGTCAGAAACATCTGATTGGCGAGAATTCTCCCATTCGAATCATGCTCAAATCGGGTCATATCGCTTCAATGATTTTTTGGGGACCGCCCGGAACCGGCAAAACAACCCTCGCACAAATGATCGCCGAACTTTCAAAACGGCCGTTCTTTGAGCTGAGTGCAATCAATTCGGGGGTCAAAGAAGTCAGAGAAGTCATCGACAAAGCAAAAAATCAAAACCTGTTCAGCGGCAGCCTGCCTCCCATTCTGTTTATAGACGAAATCCACCGGTTCAACAAATCACAGCAGGACAGTCTGCTTGCAGCGGTCGAAAAAGGACAGATTACACTCATCGGCGCAACTACAGAAAATCCGAGTTTTGAGGTCGTACCCGCACTCCTTTCACGCTGTCAGGTCTATATACTGAATCCGCTTGAAAAATCGGATTTGGAAGAACTTCTGCAAAGAGCTGTTGAAACCGATGAATTGCTCAAAAACAAAAATATTGAAATCAAAGAAACAGATGCACTGATCCGTTATTCGGGCGGTGACGCCAGAAAACTGCTCAACGGACTCGAACTGGTGATCAATAGCTTCACTGATCAGGACATCCTGCTGACCAACGAGAATGTATCAAACCATATACAGCAGAATCTGTCGAGATATGACAAGACAGGTGAAGCACATTATGACATCATTTCGGCTTTTATCAAATCAATCCGCGGTTCAGACCCGAATGCTGCGGTCTATTGGCTTGCCCGAATGATTGAAGGCGGTGAAGATTTGAAATTCATTGCCAGAAGAATGCTGATCCTTGCTTCTGAAGACATCGGGAATTCAAATCCGACTGCGCTCGTCCTTGCCAACAATACCTTTCAGGCAGTGACTGCCATCGGTTATCCCGAATCGAGAATCATTTTGAGCCAGTGTGCGGTGTATCTTGCCAATTCGCCAAAAAGCAATTCTACCTATGAGGCCATATCAAAGGCGCAACAGCTGGTCAGACAAACCGGTGATCTGCCGGTTCCGCTTCATCTGAGAAATGCACCCACAAAACTGATGAAAGAACTCGATTACGGCAAAGATTACAAATATGCACATTCCTATCAGGGGAATTTTGCAGAACAGGAATTCCTGCCGGACGAAATTTCGGGTACCGTTCTGTATTCACCCGGAAACAATCCGAGAGAACAGTCAGACAAAACCGAGCTCAACAAAAAGTGGAAAGGAAAATACGGATATTGAAGTTAGAAGTTTCTTTATCTGAAATTAGACATAAGACTTTTAGATAGAGACTTTTTGAATGTATATTGTAAAACCTTCCAGCATCCGACATCATGCAAATCCTCGGTCCTATCCGATTTCTTCCACAAATTCGGGATTGACCTCCACGTCATCCACATCGATTCCCTGTTTTCTCAAAATTGATTTTACAACCAGCGCAAAAATCGTCAGATAAACAAAACACAGAACCGGCACGACATAAGAATTGTGAATCCCGATGATATCAGCCAATTTTCCCTGAATCGGAGGAATAATTCCGCCGCCCAAAATCATCATGACCAAAAATGCAGAACCCTGAGCCGTATATTTGCCCAATCCCATCAGTGCCAATGCAAATATCGACGGCCACATGATGCTGCACGCCAATCCGCCGGCCAGAAATGCATAAATTGCAAGATTGCCCTGAGTCATCAGCCCGATGACCATTGCCGCAATACCGAATATTCCAAATATAAACAGGGTCATCGCAGGTCTGTCTTTACTGACAAAAAACATCACAATCTGAATCAGCACACAGATGATATAATAATACAACGGTCTCATATCCTTGCCCGCTATGGTGTTTACCGCAATGATTATCGTAAATGCAATCAGAGGAACGATGATTAACAGAAATTTCTTTTTGTCCTTCAGAAAGTCAAAAGCCGAAATCGCAGCTGCCCAACGTCCAATCATCAAACTGCCCCAATACATCGAAATATAAGGCGCAATGTCAGACGCACTGTGTCCGCCAAATTCCGGCTGTCTCAGCAGATCGCCCAAGTTTGAACCGATTGCAACTTCAACACCCACATAGATAAAAATCGCAATCATTCCCAATATCAGCTGCGGATACTGCATTGCACCCCAGCCTTCAGAAGATTTTGAAGCGCTGAAGCCTGCAAAAGCAAGACCGCCAAGTACAACCAATAATGCACCACCAAGCCACATCATTCGTTTCTGTTCCAATGGTTCTCTGATCTGATCGATATCTGATTTCAACTGAGCGATTTGAACTTCATCGGTTTCGGAACTCAACTGTGTTTCCAACTGTTCAATCTTATTTGCATCTTCACTTTTGTAACTGTTAAAGACCGGCGTAAACATTACAGCAAGAAGCAGCGTCATCACCATCAGTATCCGGATTGCTTTATTTGATTTCTCAATTTTCTCATCAGATTTTCCTTCGGGAACTTTCTTTGAAAAATAAAACAATGTAGCCGCACCGATAAACAGCAGACCGACACCCACATACAGATAAATCACTTTGTTTAAAGCCAGACCGGCAATCTCCTCATCAGTCACCGAAGCAGCTGTTCCAAACAGTGCAAAAGCAACAATCAACGGACCGATGGTCGTGCCAAAAGAATTGATTCCGCCGCCGAGATTCACACGGCTTGCGCCCGTTTTCTGATCGCCGAGCAAAATTGCAAAAGGATTGGCAGCCGTCTGCTGAAGCGAAAAACCAAGTGCAACGATAAACAGACCGAACAGCATACCCAAATAGGTATTGACTTCGACCGCAACAATCATTGCCGCAGCCCCCAAAGCCGAAAACAGCAGACCGTAAACGATACTTTTTTTATAGCCCCATCTGCCCACCAAATCCTTCCCGCTGACCGAACTGAAGATAAACAACAGCAGTGCGCCGACATAATAAGCGGTATAAAATGCAAAATCAACCAGCTGCGACTGAAACTGATCAAGATCAAAATAATGTTTGCAAAACGGAATAAAAATGCTGTTTCCTGCTGCAATAAATCCCCAAAAGAAGAATACCACAATCAGCGTATAAAGCGCAGGATAATTGGTTTTGGTGTTTGTAGTTGCCATATAAATTGTGTGTTTTGTGTCAATTAAAAATTGCTGAAATTTAGTCAAATTCAATTAATAACTAAAGTTTCGGAGATAATTTTAATTTCTTACAATGACTAAGATTTGACAACTTGAGAGAAATAACATATTTGTATTTGGTTTTTGAAAACGATTCTTTAAAAAAATTCAGAAAATTGATTCGTAAACAACAATTTGGAAAGGAAATTTAAAATTCGAATCCTATAAATTCTTTTTCTCTGATACTTAATTACTTCCACAAATATTTGATTGCCGTGGCGGATCACTTTTGCAAAAAACAAAATAATGAATCTTTTGCAACCGTCTAATTCTTCAATCTTTTTAGAACCCGTCAGGAAATCTGAAAAGATTTTTTTGAATCAATTCGGATAATTCAATCGAATTCATTCTGTTTTAACAAATTCATACTGTACTTTTGTACGTTTCAAAGCAATGAATAAAAGATGACACGCACAGAAAAGTTTTTTTTCTCTACAAAAACCATGACCGTTTTGCTGCTGATTTACGCCTTTTCGATGGCAATTGCAACCTTTGTGGAGAGCGAAACGGATACATCGACAGCAAAATCACTGATATACGATGCCAAATGGTTTGAACTTCTGATGTTGTGGCTGATTTTAATTTTTATTGCCAATATTAAGAAATTTAATCTGCTGAGAAGAGAAAAATGGCCGATACTGGTGTTCCACCTTGCATTCATCATTATGTTCATAGGCGGCGCAATCACCCGGTATGCCAGTTTTGAAGGGCAGATGCCAATCAAGGAAGGTGAAACCACCAACGAAATCATCAGCGACAAAACCTATTTCAAACTCGATATCGGAGACAGCACAAGGGCACTGAGATATGACCGGAATCCTTATCGGATGTCCTACTTCAACGCGGCCAATACATCATGGCCGTTCAAACGCACATTCAAACAGAGTTATCAGTTTGGAGACAAGGTGGTTACACTGAAGACACTCGACTATATTCCGATGGCAAAAGACTCTGTCAGAAGAAACGAATCGGGCAAAAAGATGCTCGAAATCGTAACCATGGGGCAAAACGGAAGAGAAAGCAATTATATATCCGAGGGCGAAATCAAAGATATAGGCGGCACCATGATGAGCTTCAACAATCCGATTGAAGGATCGGTTCAGCTTTTTGAACATCAGGGAAATCTTTGGATCAACACACCTTTTGAAGGCAATTACATGAATATGGCCGGTCAGCAGGTGGGCGTTGTCAGCGATTCGGCTCTGCTTGCCAGTCAGTCGGGAACCATCGGTGTAAATCAGCCACAACAATTGAATTTCAGAACATTATACACAATTCACAATTCAAGTTTCATCATCCCGGAAGGAACTTTTCGGGGTGAAGTGGTTTATTATCGGGGCGACAAAACAAATCCGATGGATAAAAATCTTCCAAATAAAATATTGATTGAATTGAGCTCGGGAAACGAAAAAGACACCTTGCTGATAACCGGTGGAAAATCAATTACAGGTTACAGCAAAAATGTGAAAATCAACGGACTCAATGTTTCAGTCGGATTTGGATCAAAGATTATAACGACACCATTTTCAATCAGATGCGATGATTTTATCATGGACAAATATCCGGGTTCAAACAATCCTTCGTCCTACGAAAGCGAAATCACAGTCATCGACAAAGGAGTTGAAACACCGCACCATATATACATGAATAATGTGATGGATTACAGAGGTTACCGGTTCTTCCAGGCGAGTTATTTTCCGGATGAAAGCGGAACCATACTTTCAGTCAATGCCGACTGGTGGGGAACCAACATCACTTATCTCGGTTATTTCTTTCTGTTTACCGGAATGTTTGTTACCCTGTTTTGGAAAGGCACGCATTTCTCAAAACTGAATGAAAAATTAAAGAAAATGCACCGGAAAACGGCATTGCTGATTCCGTTCCTTCTGACAATCGGATTTGGAAGTGCGCAGGATTCAATTCAGCCCGAACAGCAGAATCAGCAATCAGAAATTGTTGAAAATCCGCACAAGGACATGAACCCGGCCGCTCAATTTGCTAAACCCGGTGAGTTGGGACAGCATCCGGTGGTCGATCCGGTACATGCAGATAAGTTCGGACATATCATGGTTCAGGATTTTCAGGGCAGAATCAAACCAATGAACACCCATGTGCTTGAACTGCTCAGAAAAATTTATAAAAAAGACAAATACCACACTGACGACGGTCGAACCCTCAGCGCAGAACAGTGGTTTCTGTCAATGCAGATTGACCCGGGCGAATGGGTCAACGAACCGATTATCAAAGTAGGCTCAAAAGGCGGAGATGCACTGATGCAGCAAACCAAAGCAAATAAACAGGGATATACAACCTATGCCAATCTGATGGATATGGAAACCGGCAGGTATATTCTTGAAGATCAATACAATGAAGCTTTCAGCAGAAGACAGGCAGAACAGTCGAATTATGACAAAGAGGTCATCAGCCTGACCGAAAGATTCAATATTTTCAATAATATCGTTCTGGGTTATTACACCAAAATTATACCGGTACAAAATGATTTGGCCGAAACCTGGACAAGCTGGATTTACAGTTCTGATGACAGTCCGGTGGAAATCAATAAAACTGCATTTGAATACATCACCGCCTATTTCGATGCGGTCAAGCAGGGAATCAAAACCGGCGATTGGAAAAATGCAGATGAAAAACTGGACGCGATTACTGCCTATCAGCACGAATGGGGAAAAAATGTAGTTCCGTCAAAAACCAAAATCGATCTTGAGGTCAAATACAACCGCGCCAACCTGTTTCTTTATCTGATGATTGCATACAGCATGCTCGGAATTTTACTGGTTGTCCTTGCATTCTTCGAAGTGCTGACCGACAGCAAAAAGACATTTGGAAAAATCATCCACATAATGACCAGGACACTGATTGGTCTGATGATCGCTGTATTGTTTGTCCATTTGGTCGGGCTCGGTGTCCGCTGGTATCTGTCGGGGCACGCTCCCTGGAGCAGCGGTTATGAAGCGATTGTATTTATCTCGGCGGTCGGCGTATTCTCGGGGCTTTTGCTTTACAAAAACAGAAATGCATTCATTCCGGCAGCAGGTGCTTTGGTCGCAATGATCATGATGGGATTTGCACACGGAGGGTCAATGCTCGATCCGCAGATTACCCCATTGGAACCTGTCCTGAAATCCTACTGGCTGATGGTTCATGTGGGAATCATCACTTCGAGTTACGGATTCTTTGGTCTGTCGGCTGTGATAGCAGTGATTTCACTGATAATGATTTCGCTCAAACCGACTGCTAAAATCAAACATTCAATCAAAGAACTGACGATTGTTAACGAAATGGCAGCCGAAATCGGAATCTTTGCACTGACCGTCGGAACTTTTCTTGGCGGTATGTGGGCAAACGAAAGCTGGGGAAGATACTGGAGCTGGGATCCAAAAGAAACCTGGGCTTTTATTTCAGTACTTTTTTATGCAGTCGTGCTCCATTTTAGAATCGTACCCGGTCTGAGGGGCAGACTGGCTTTCAATATTGCAAGCATGTGGGCGATCTGGTCCGTGATTTTCACATATTTCGGAGTAAATTACTATCTGGTCGGGCTCCACTCCTACGCTGCCGGTGATCCGATTCCGGTTCCGAGCTGGATATATATCACCGCTGCATCAATGATGATACTGACACTGATTGCCTATTTCAGATATAAAAAATTCAATCCGAAAACAAAGAAATTGATAAAAGAAACCAAAAAGGCATAATTCATGAAGCTAATATGGACAATGGTTTTGCTGATGACTTTCACAAGCTGCAAAACCCAAAACAAACAGACGATGAACACAATTTATGACTTCAAAGTAAAGGACATTAACGGAAATGATTTTGATTTTTCAGCATTAAAAGGCAAAAAAATACTGATTGTAAACACTGCTTCAAAATGTGGATTTACACCACAGTTCGAAGGTTTGGAAGCTTTGTATGAAAAATATAAATCAAATAATTTTGTAGTGGTCGGTTTTCCTTCAAATGATTTCGGACAGCAGGATCCGGGTACAAACAGCGAGATTGCGGAATTCTGTCAGTTGAATTACGGAGTTACCTTCCCGATGATGAGCAAGATACATGTGACCGGCGACGATATGGCACCAATCTATCAGTTCCTGACCCAAAAGGAGAAAAACGGAAAGAAAAGCTCTTCGGTCAAATGGAATTTTCAAAAATACATCATCAACGAAGACGGTACACTTGAAGATTTCTTTTATTCGGTCACAAAACCCGAAAGCAAAAAAATTACAAACTGGATTGAATCCAAATCCTGAGTTTTATTGATGTATAATAATTTACAGCAAAGCTCAAAGTCGTAATTTTGTACAATAATCATTAAATAAAATTGCAGTGAAATTAGATATACTTGCCATAGGCGCACATCCTGATGATGTGGAATTGGGCTGTGGCGCAACCGTTGCAAAAATGTGTGCCGAAGGAAAAACTGTCGGCATACTCGACCTGACGCGAGGTGAACTCGGCACACGCGGAACCGCCGAAACCAGAAAGCAGGAAGCTGCAGATGCTGCAGAAATCCTGGGTGTTTCGGTCAGAGAAAACCTGGGTTTCAGAGACGGTTTTTTTGTGAATGACGAAGCCCATCAGATGGAAATTATTAAGGTCATCAGAAAATATCAGCCCGATATTGTACTGGCAAATGCGATTGAAGACCGTCATATTGATCACGGCAAAGGTGCCGACCTGGTTGAAAAAGCATGTTTTCTTTCGGGTTTGAGAAAAATCGAAACCGGACAGCCGGCATGGCGACCCAGGCATATATTTCATTACATACAGTGGTATCCGCTGAAACCTGATTTTGTATTGGATGTGAGCGGTTATATCGAAAAAAAGAATCAGGCTTGTTTTGCCTACAAAACCCAGTTTTTTGATCCGAACAGCAAAGAACCCGAAACACCCATTTCTTCGAGTCTGTTTCAGCATAGCATCGAGAACAGAGCCAGAGATTTGGGAATGCTAATCGGCACCGAAGCGGGCGAAGGCTATATGCTGAGCGGTTATCTGGGATTAAAAAATTTCGATGCGATTGTCTAAACTTTTTTATTTTGAAACGGAAAAATCTTATATTTGCAACCGCATTTAAACGGTGGCTGTAGTTCAGTTGGTTAGAGCGTCAGATTGTGGTTCTGAATGTCGTGGGTTCGAGTCCCATCAGCCACCCAAAGGCTTCTGAGATATCGGAAGCTTTTTTTATTTGAATTCAATCCATTGAATCAATTTTCCTAAATTAAGCGGATTTTTTCAATTATTTTGTAATTTTGAGAAATTAAGCCCGTAAAAATAATGAGAAGACAATTGGCAGGTATCATCCTAATTCTAAGTATTATATCCGCAACTTCATGCAAAAACAAAGAAAATCAGGCTCCGAACACAACGGACAAACCTGAAATTGTCTTTACCGATGATTCGTTAAAAACCTATGCAAAGGTCAAACTCACCACTGACCTCAGCCAGCTGAACGAAAGAGAAAAAGCAATGCTCATTCTGTTTATCAAAGCTGCCGAAATCATGGACGAACTGTTCTGGCATGAAGCTTACGGAGACAAAAACGAACTGATTGCAAAGACTCCCGAAGAGTTAAGGAATTATGTGGAAATCAATTACGGCCCCTGGGACAGGCTCGACAACAACCGCCCATTTCTGACCGGCTTCGGACCGAAACCTTTGGGTGCGAATTTCTATCCGCTCGATATGACCAGAGAAGAGTTTGAAAAAGCAAATCTGAAGAACGGCAAAAGTCTCTATACAATGGTCAGAAGGGACGAAAACGGGAAACTGTACACCGTCTTTTATCACGAATATTTCAAAAAACAGATTTCAAAAGCTGTCGAACTGCTGAGAAGAGCTGCCACTTATGCAGAAAATCCGGAATTGAGAAACTACCTGCTGCTGAGAGCAAAAGCGCTTGAAACCGATGATTATTACGAAAGCGATATTGCCTGGATGGATATGAAAACCAGCCGCATTGATTTTGTGGTAGGGCCGATTGAAACCTACGAAGATGAATTGTTCGGATACAAGGCTTCTCACTCTGCATACGTTTTGGTCAAAGATCTTGACTGGTCAAAAAAATTGGAAAAATTTGTCAATTATCTGCCTGAGCTTCAAAAAAATCTGCCGATACCCGAGCAATACAAAATTGAATCGCCGGGAACAGAATCAGATTTGAATGCTTATGATGTGATTTATTATGCAGGCGACTGCAATGCGGGCGGAAAAACGATCGCAATCAATTTGCCGAATGACGAAAAAGTTCAATTAAAATCGGGAACCCGCCGGCTGCAGCTCAAAAATGCAATGAATGCAAAATTTGAAAACATCATGATGCCGATCACCGACATACTGATTGATGAAAGCCAGCGGCAATGGGTAAATTTTGATGCTTTTTTCACCAATGTGATGTTTCATGAAATTGCACACGGACTGGGCATCAAAAACACGATCAACGGAAAAGGAACGGTGCGCGAAGCTCTGAAAGAACAACAGTCACACCTTGAGGAAGGAAAAGCAGATATACTCGGTCAGTATATGGTTCTTGAGATGCTTGACAAAAAAGAACTTCAGGGAAGAAGAGAAGAATATATGGTCACCTTTCTGGCGGGAATCCTCAGATCGATCCGTTTTGGCGAAAGCGCACACGGCACAGCCAATATGATTTGTTTCAATTATCTTCAGGAAAACGGAGCAGTCAGCAGAACCAATAAAGGAACCTATCTCGTGGATTTTGACAAAATGGAAGTATCGATCAAAGGTCTGTCCGAACTGATTCTCACCCTCCAGGGCAATGGTGATTATGATGGCGTTGTACAACTCACAAAAGAAAGAGGAATGATCACATCCGAACTTCAAAAAGATTTGGAAAAATTAAAATCGGCAAAGATTCCGGATGACATTATTTTTGATCAGGGAATAAAGATTTTGGGATTATAATATTTTTTTTATATTTGTTCATCAATTTTTGCAGAAGAACAGACCAAAGAGTACAAAATTTAGCCGTCAGTTAAGATTTTCTGCAGGATTCTTAAATCATCTGCACGCACAGTAACCAGCCTGTGCAAACTGCCAAAACCTATATTAACCATTCTTGACCTATGCGCACACCACCTCACCTATGCGCAATAAACACCTATACCTATATATGACCGATGCTTTCGGTAACCGCCTTATACCCGTGAACCCGTCCGAATAAAGACGGTACAATCTGCTGTTCGCCAAACCGAACAACCGATTGCCCTGATTTAAAAATCAGACGAAAAGAATGGTTGAATTATTAATATAAAAAATGAGGTGAAAAATTTATTGATTTTATTACTGATTTTGGGAAGCTGTTTTGCGATGGCACAGGACTATTCAAGAGCACCAAATTCTTATATTTATGATGTGGATCTCGCCGATCAGGAAAATTATGGCGGTCTGATGATTCCGGTCAAAAAAGCTTATCATGCATGGTCAGATTCTGACGGATTTCTGAACAGTCCAATTCCTTCGGGCAGTCAGTCGGCAGGTCTGTATTGGGAAGACGAACCGGGGCTGATTCGTTCAATTTCAATCAGCGGTTCAAATGAAGATGCGCAAATCCGTGTTGCAATAAAAAAAGGAATGAAAGGAAATGCAGTGATTTCACTGCATGTCGGTCCAAACGGAAACACATCCGATCCGATCTACTGGACCTGGCATGTATGGGTGACCGACGATCCAACCAACGGAATCGAATATACAAAAGGATTTGAAACCGACCTGCAAAACGAACGTTTTAACCCCAAACACATGGACAGAAACCTGGGAGCAGTCAGCAAATATTTTTTGGGCAACGATTGGCATAAATCTGCCGGATTGTTTTACCAGTGGGGAAGAAAAGATCCGTTTCCGCCGTTGCTGTACAAAGACAGGACTTATTATGAACTAAACGGTCTTGTTGGGAATATCACAAACGAAGATTCATTTTCACCCGAAGGGCTTCATTATACTATGAAGAAAAGACCATATAACGAAGTCGGTCAGAATATCAAATACACCGTTCAGCATCCGATCGAATATATAATTTATACCGATGACGGCAATTGGTTTTCAAATCAGGCGCTGAAAAGTCAGAACCCGGCGATTGCCTGGGATTTATGGTCAGACAACTACAGAGGCGGCCCCTCAAATGCAAACAGTTCCAATCCGAATGTTTCGGAAGACAGCAAATCTTATGAAATAAAATCAGTTTATGACCCCTGCCCGGGTGGCTGGCGCGTGGTTTCAAATTACGGTCGCGAAGCGGTCAACAATAATCTTTCTCCTTATGGTAGAGGTGGCGGTGGAAATGATGATCTATACAACGATTATGTGGATGGGCAATTTGTACTGAATCCGGCCGTAAACAACGGAAAGCCTTTGGGCACCATTCAGCATACCGTCGAAAATCCGGCTTTGGAAGGTCTGAAAGTCTATCCGAAACTCGGGTTTGATTATTCGGCTGTTGCAGACCGGGATTTGGGAATGGTTCCGGCCAACGGCAGATTTCAGCTCTACAAACAAAACGGAGTTTACTCAAATGCAATTTATCAGGACGAGCTGGCTGACGGCGGCGTCTGGTCGGCAACTTACGGCGGCTCCTATCCGAGGTTCTTCTATTATATCACAGATACGGATCAGCCTGACGAAGAAGTGGGCAGATACAGCATCAGAATCAATGAAACTTCAAGTTCGGCTTCGGGACACGGTGTCAGATGCATCAAAGACCCAAATGAAAATCTAATTGGATTCTTTTCAACAAATTATATTTCAACCACTGAATATCAAGAATATACAAAGGGAATGGACAACCCAAATTCTTATCTGATTGATCATACAACGACAGAACTCAGAATTCCCGTCAGCAAAGCATTCTCGGTTTATAACCAACTGCTGACTGACAATGAAATGTTGCCCGAAAACAATTTGAAAGCAAAAGTTTTTTGGACTACCAATACTCAATTAATTAAAAAAATCAATATTTCACAGGCTCCAGACCCAAAAAATTCTGAAATCGTTGTTGAATTCAATCCGGGGCAGACCGGAAATGCGATAGTTTCGCTTCACAATGAAAACATCAGCAGTCCGGCTTACTGGAGCTGGCATATCTGGGCGCCCGCTTCTGAAATCGAAACGGTAACCTATACGACCGAAGATATAATTCCAACGCCACACCATATCGTCAATCTGACAAAAAGTACCTATCCACCTCTGACCACAAATTTTATGGACAGAAATCTAGGTGCGATTGAGAAATTTCCAAAAGTTTCAAATTCGGATGTTACCGACCCGAATGAAATTGAAAAAATCAAAGAATCGGCAGGATTTCATTACCAGTGGGGAAGAAAAGATCCGATTCCGAATTTCAAAAAACCAGGTTCGAATGAAACATACAACATTTACAAAGGAACAGCTGTCGATGCAGAAGGTTATATGACCTACCAGCCGATTACTTCTACTGATTACGAATCTTTCTATACCGAGGATTATTCCTATTACTCAGGAATGGCGGGACTTCAGGGGAGCGACTCAAAATACGGCGCAGCAAAAAAAATACTGAAATATTCGGTTCAGCATCCGTTCACTTTCCTGTTTCACTCGGGGCAGGGCGAATCTTATACTGCACCCAATTCGATTGACGCCTCAAAAATCAGAGACTGGATTTCAAATTCAGTCGGCAGTGATGGCGATCGTTCGCTGATGACTAACCGCTGGGGGCACGGAACCAAAAAGTCGGTATTCGACCCCTGTCCGGAAGGCTGGCGTGTTCCGGATTATTCGGTGGTACTACTCAGAACTTCAGGCAAAGGAACTTCTCCCTGGTATTTTGGAAATAACGGCGGTGACGGAGTTGATCAGAGAGATTATTACAATACAGAAACCAGTTATGGCGGACAGAAAATCAGTGTGAACGGAAATCGTGTCGGCTGGCAGTTTGACACTGAAGAATTCAGAATAGGGAACTTTCCGAGAACGGGAATCAGAGGCGAATTGGGCGATAATCAGGTCAATCTTTCGACCACCGGAGTTTGGACGGCAGCAATGAGCGATTATATGATCGGGTATGCATTGGGTATGCAGCTCAGGTCTAACGGTGCAAATGATTATTTGAGGACCGGAACAGGCATTTATCCGCAGGCGGGAATGAATGTGCGTTGTGCTACCGACGAAGCCCGATATACAGCGGGATTGAATCTGTCAAACGAAGAAATCATGATTAGCGGTGATGAAACCATCATGGTGTATCCGAACCCGGTCAGTGATTATCTGAACATCAGTTCAAAACTTGATTTTAGTTATTCAATCTTTGATTTGAACGGAAAACAGCTAAGTAGTGGAAAAACCATGAATCAAAGAATCGACTTTAAATATCTGCCAAAAGGCATTTATATACTGATACTCAATCAGAGCATCGTCAAAAAAGTGATTAAACGTTAAACCACTTTTTATATTTATTGCCGTTTTCCCGGCAGCCAACATTTATTAAACCGAAAACCGTTCCTTCGTGGGACGGTTTTTTTGTTTGCTGCTCTTCAATGTAAAAAACTGAAATCCAAAACTTAAACTTCTCCGATTCTTTCCTTGACCTCAAAGGTAGAAATCTAAAAAAAATGATTTTCCCGGTATTTGGAATAAAGAAAATTTTCTGATGACAAAAAATATTTTTGCGGTGTACCGAAATAAATTTAATTCAAAGAAATTTCCCAAAGTCTGAATTCACTCAAAAAAATAAAATCACAAAACAGTCATAAAGATTTTAATTTTCTTAATTTTGCGGCTGACCGGCCGCGTAGTTCAACTGGATAGAATATCAGATTTCGGCTCTGAGGGTTGAGGGTTCGAATCCTTCCGCGGTCACCTCCAAAAACGCAGTTGTATAAACGGCTGCGTTTTTATTTTCACAAAATCAAAAAGCCCAGAGTGATCGAAAAACATTTATCTTTGAAAGGTCTATGAAAAACCTTTTTGGAATATTAATTCTGGTTTTGGCTTTTAATTTCGGTTTTGGACAGAAATTAATTCCGGTTGATTCGATTCAAATAGATGCTGATGGCGAAATCACAGATTTCGGAACAGATGATTTCAACAATATCTATTTTATCAGAAACTCAATTGAACTCAATAAAATTAATTTTCAAACCAAAAAAAGAAAGAGTTTTTCTAACCGAAATATACTCGAAGAACTGAACACCCAAAATATTTTGCAGCTTAGTCTGAAATCGGGATTTTTCAATCTGCTGATTCTTGACAATCAACTCAATCCGGTTCAGGATCCAATCTCTCTGAATTCGAATACCGACTTCTCTCCCACGCTGACTGCAGCGGTTGACAACAATTTTCTGTGGGGCTATGACCCCGTGCTCCAACGGCTGCTGCTTTGGAATTATAGAGAAAAAAAGATTGTCCGTCAGTCGATGATTCTGAATGACAGCAATGCTGCCGAATTTTTTACAAAACTGATTTATTATTCAAATAAAATTTTTCTTGCAGGGAACGGAAGGATTTTGAAATTTGACGAATTTGCAAATTTAGAAAAGGTGATTCCGATTGACGAATATGAGCAACTGCTTGTGATTGAAAATTATATTTTTTACTCAAAAGACGGTGAAATCTACAGTTTGAATCAGAAAACAAACAAGTCGGAAAAGATTGTACAAACGGATGGTTTTGACTTTTTTTCATTAAATAAGTCTTATCTTTTTGTGTTAAAGGATAAGGTTGTTTATCTTTACGACTCTCAAAATTTTTTTTAAATGCATATAGCCATCGCAGGAAATATCGGTGCAGGCAAGACAACGCTCACTCAGTTACTGGCCAAAAATTTCAAATGGAAGCCTCAGTTTGAGGACATTGATCAGAATCCGTATCTGGATGATTTTTACAACGATATGGAAACCTGGGCATTCAATCTTCAGATTTATTTTTTGGGCAGCCGTTTCAAACAAATCAAGGAAATCAGAGAAAGCGGTTTGGACATCATCCAGGATCGGACGATACACGAAGACGCATACATTTTTGCAAGCAATCTCCACGACATGGGGCTGCTGATGACGCGCGATTATGAAAACTATCTGACGGTTTTTAATCTGATGAATTCATTTGTTCAGGCACCCGATTTGCTGATTTATCTCAGAGCTTCGATTCCGACACTGGTCAAGCAAATTCACCAGAGAGGACGGGAATATGAAAGTTCGATCAGCATCGAATATCTGAACCGTCTGAATGAAAAATATGAGGAATGGGTCAAAAACTACAATGAAGGAAAACTGCTGATCATAGATGTTGACAATTTGGATTTTGTCAACAATCCCGAAGATCTGGGATATATTTATGACAAAGTCGATGCTGAACTGCACGGACTTTTTTGAGTCCAATCAAATAAATCAGTAAATAAAAAAAGGCGGGAGTTAACCGCCTTTTGTTTTTTTTCTGAATTGAATCAGAATTTATAAGCACCGCCCACACCAATACTGGTGATGCTGTTGAATTTTTTAAAATCGGTCGCTGTATCGAGTTTACTCGAGATATTCTTGAAGAATACAAATACCTGTACATATTCGTTCTGCCAACCGCCTTTTGGCTGAAAAAAGAATCCGCCGGTATAGTCTTTGCTCAGACTGAGTGCAAAACCGAGATCCGCAGTTGCAAAAAATTCATCGGACAGATTGAACTGGCCGCTTACACCAATCGGCAAAACAGTAAACCCTTTGAATTTCTGATTGGTTCCAGGAATGCTTTTACCCGAAAAGAAATCAAGTCCTGCGGTTGCTCCCAGATGAAGATTTTCAAATATAGGATAGTGAAAGGCAGCAAACACACCGTAATTCATTCCAAAATAATCGGTTGAATTTCCCGACGGAACCCCCACATAAGCGCCTCCTTTCAATCCTTCCTGAGCATTTACCGCTCCCAGTCCAATTGCAGCAAAAATCACTGTCAAAATCAATTTTTTCATGTTCTATTCTTATTTCTTATTGGTTAAAATTTCATAAATCTCGTCGCTCTGTTTATTGGCATAGACCGTATCAATCATATCTGCCACACCGAGCAGTTCGCTGACAAATCTGAATTGACCGTCAATATTTCTCTGTTCCCTCACATCCACAATTCCGTCGGTTTTGTATCCCTGATAAGACTGAATCAGTTTTTCGCGTATCGGTTTGAATTCATTTTGGAACAATTTCAATGCCGTGTCTTTTTGTCCCGCATCCAGATAAGCACGCACCTGTTCATAAATCATCATCGAATAATCGCTTCTCGCTTCTGAAAGATCTCCGCTGACGGTATATCTGACCCGATCGGGCAGTGATTCGTAATAATCAATTTTCTGAACCAGTCTCTGTTTGACGGTTTCAAGCAGTTTTGATGCTTTCTCTTCCTGACCTGCCTTTCGGTAAGCCAATGCGATTCTTTCTGTTGCCAAACCGTAATCATAACGCGGTTCGTCGGGAATCATTTCCATCACTTTGTCCAGAATCTCTATTGCTGTTTTTTTGTCACCTTTTTCTATAAAATCAAGTGCCAGACGGCTTGAGATATTTCGATAGGTATTGGTGTAATTTCTGTCGGTATTTGAAAAAGATGCATTTTTCAGATTGTAATTTGCCCATTTAAAATCTTTGAAGTTCTCAAGCATCTTTTCAGGATTACTTCTGCCAAGTTTACCGCCTTTTCCAAAAGTGGTTTTGATCGGAATCAGTTTGTAACTGAAACCGTTGTTTTCCAGATAATCGGTCAGCCAGAATACATTTGAAGAATCTGAAATTCCGCCGCCACTGAAATAAATGGCGCGATCCCAATTGTATTCGGCAAACATTGAAATCATCAGCAGTTCCGGTTTGTACAATTGTTTTTTGTTGATTTTAATTGTGATGTGATCCACAATTTTGTCAGCATCTTTTGCTGAAACAATTCCGTATTTGAGTGCATTCTCCTTATTGACCGGAATCACGATTTTGTCCACCGGAAGATAATTGACCGCCCCGACCGGATACTCAAAATAATCGGCAAGTGCATCTTTTGCTGCACTTTTTTCCATCAGAAACTGATAAGCTTCTTTTGCGGTCATACTGTCCTGAACAATATATTTCTCAAGCGGACGGATGGTTCTGTACAATTCCTGAATTCCGGCAGGATCATAACCCGGATCGTTCAGATAAGCAGTAACCTGATTGGGTGGTAATTCCATAATTTCGGGTACGCTCAAATCTCTTTCCTCTTTGAACAAACTGTGCAACTGACTAAAAATCGATTTGATGTTTTCACCGACCACCATGATGTTGTCATTTGTGTTGAGCTGATAGTCTTTGTATTCCAATTTTGACGGCAATGGTGCTGCATTGTAGGTTTTTCTCAATGACTGTTCTATATTCCACGGCGAACCCAAAAGTGTGTAATTGACAATTTTCAGATCATCTCTGAATTTTTCTGTTTCCTGTAATCCCCACAGCGGATAAGTATCATTGTCGCCATATACAAACAGGATTGAATTCTTATCGAGATTATTCAGATAATTGTAAGCCAATGCATAAGCACCTTCTCTTTTTGAGCGATCATGATCATCCCAATTCTGAAAGCCCATCAATATCGGAACCAGCAGACACAAACCTGAAATCAAAATGGCTGTTTTTGCCTGAAGCTGTTTCTTCCTGAGATAACCGATGAGCAGATAAATTCCCTGTACACCCAATCCGACCCAGATTGCAAATGCATAAAATGAACTGACCAATGCGTAATCTCTTTCTCTCGGCTCAAAAGGTTTCACACTGGTATAAAAGATGATACCGACACTTGTGAGCAGAAACAGCGAAAGAATCGCCCACCAGTGAACCATGTTTCTGTTCAGTTGAACAAAAAAACCAATCAGCCCCAAAATCAGCGGCAGCATAAAATAGACATTGTGTGCTTTGTTTTCTTTGAAAACTGCAGGCAGGGTTGACTGATCGCCCAGTCTGTAATTATCGAGCGGAGAAATCCCGCTGATCCAATTTCCTTTGGTCACCTGCATATTTCCTTCCCAATCGTTTTGACGACCCGAAAAATTCCACATAAAATATCTGAATCCCATATAACCGAGCTGAAAATCGATAAAATAATTCATCTGCTGCCAAAAGGTCGGTGATTCTATATTCAGTATATCCGCATTTTCTTTCAGATCAGCGATTTTCAGTTTGTGATCGTCCCGTTTTTTGATCAGTTCGCTGTAAATCTGTTCTGCAAACTGTCTTTTTTGGGCTCTGATTTCCGGGCTGTCATCAAGATTATTGAAATAAGATGTATTCAGCGAAAATTCAGGAAATCCGTACATCATAGCATAATTTTCCATCGTATCCGGATCATCGCTGTAGTACATTTTCGGAAAGAATTTGAGATATTTTTTGTTGTACACATATTCTTTTCGGTCCGAAACCTTGATGTATTTCCCTCTTGATTTGTCTTTTACATAATTCTCTCCGATAATTCTGGTTTCATAATTTCCTGTCGGTCCGGTTGCGATTCCGTCTTCTGCAATATCGGCCACATAGGTTTTACCGTAAACCGTCGGCCAGTCGCCGTATTGGGTACGATTGAAATAATCGAGCATTCCCAATGCAGTATCCGGATCATTCAGGTTCATGTGCGGATTTGCATTGGCGCGAATCGGAATCATCATCCAGGCCGAAAAGCCAATCAGCATAAACAACAGAGAAAGTGTCATTGTATTGACAAGTTTCCAATTCTTTTGGGTCGAAATCCTCAAAACAAAATAGAATACTGCCGCCAGTATAATGCCCGCCACAAAGGTTCCTGAATTGAACGGAAGTCCGAAATTATTGACCACAAAAACCTCAGTATTTCCAAAGAAAGTCATCACCGTTTCAAACAGTACCTTGAATACAAATCCAAGAAAAACAGCAGTCAGTATATTGGCGATTATAAAATTTTTGACGGTGAATTTATAATGTTTTGCATAATAAAGATAACAGGCAACCGGGATGGCGAGTATCACCATCAGGTGGACGCCGGTTCCCAAACCAATCACAAGTGAAATCAGCAACAGCCATTTGTTTTCTCTTTTTTCATCTTTTTCTTCTTCCCATTTGCATCCGAGCCAAACCAGCAAAGCGGTAAACACAGATGCCATCGCATACACTTCACCTTCGACTGCCGAAAACCAAAAAGTATCGCTGAACATAAAAACCGCCGAACCGACCAGTCCGCTTCCGAGCGCAATCAGAGTTTGAGAACTGTTTAATTCTTTTCCAAAAACATTTTCAGAAATTCCGTCTGCTTTGGTCGGGTTGAACATTCTTCTGACAAAATGGGTGATCGTCCAAAAAAGAAACATAATGGTCAGTGCACTGCAAATGGCAGACATCGAGTTGATTGCCAATGCATATTTGGCTCCGTCGCCAAAAGCAAGACCGGACCATACGGCTCCGATCAGCTGGAACAATGCCGCGCCGGGCGCGTGGGTAACACCAAGTTTTGCAGATGACACAATGTATTCGCCACAATCCCAGAAACTCAGCTTTCTTTCCATTGTTAACAGATAGACGATAGAGCCGATCAGGAACATGATGATTCCGAGACGATTATTCCATTTTTTGAAAGAAATGTTCATTAAGAATATTTTATCCTGCGAAAATAAGAACTATTTTACAGTTGAAACGACTAAAAAAGTGTGAAAGTATCTTAAATTATCACAGTTTTTGAACATATTTTTTGTTTTGTGAATATTATTCTTTTTGAATTCCCTAAATTTGCATGGCAAAAAGCAATGCCTTTATCAGATAAAATTATTCAGGACGCAATTACTTTTGACGACGTCCTTTTGGTACCTTCCTATTCGGAGGTACTGCCCAGCCGGGTTTCATTAAAAACAAGACTGACCGATCAGATACAGCTCAATATTCCATTGGTTTCTGCTGCAATGGATACGGTTTCGGAATATAAACTTGCAATTTCACTTGCACGCGAAGGCGGACTGGCTTTTATCCACAAAAATATGCCGATCGAAGATCAGGCTTCTCAGATTGATGCGGTAAAAAGATCAGAAAGCGGAATGATTTCGGATCCAATCACATTGTCGCGTCATCATCTGCTCAAAGATGCGGAAGAACTGATGAAACGCTACAGAATTTCGGGACTTCCGGTCATAGAAGCAGACAATACGCTGGTGGGAATTATCACCAATCGCGACATCCGCTATCAGACCGATATGGGTCAAAGAGTTGAAGATGTGATGACCAAACACAATCTGATTACATCTGACATCAACACTGATTTGAACAAAGCAAAAGACATCCTTTTGAAAAATCGGGTTGAAAAACTTCCGATTGTAGATGATGACTTCAAACTGATCGGACTGATTACCATCAAGGATATCGATAATCTGTCTGAATACCCGAATTCGTGCAAAGACACCCAGGGCAGACTGAGGGTTGGGGCAGGAATCGGTGTGGGAGCAGATTCACTTGAAAGAATTCAGGCTTTGGTCAATAAAGGAGTGGACATTGTAGCACTTGATTCTGCTCACGGACATTCAAAAGGAGTAATCGAGAAAGTAAGGGAAGTCAGACATTCATTTCCGGATTTGGATATTGTAGGCGGAAACATAGTGACGGCTGCGGCTGCAAAAGATCTGATTGATGCAGGCGCAAATGTGGTCAAAGTCGGGGTCGGTCCGGGTTCGATCTGTACCACCAGAGTGGTTGCTGGTGTGGGAGTACCCCAACTTTCTGCTATTTATGATGTAGCACAGTATGCAAAAACAAAAAATGTTTCTGTAATCGGTGACGGCGGCATCAAACTGTCGGGAGATATTGTAAAAGCAATCGCTTCGGGCGCCAACTGTGTGATGCTCGGCAGCCTGTTCGCAGGAACCGAAGAAGCACCGGGCGAAGAAGTGATTTATCAGGGAAGAAAATTCAAAAGCTATCAGGGAATGGGTTCGCTTTCTGCCATGAAAAGAGGAAGCAAAGACCGTTATTTCCAATCAGAAGCTAAAAAATTAGTTCCCGAAGGAATCGAAGGAAGAGTTCCTTACAAAGGAAGTCTGTCAGAAGTTGTCTATCAGCTTTGCGGCGGTCTGAGAGCCGGCATGGGCTATTGCGGTACACCCGATATCGATTCGCTAATCAAAAACGGGAAATTTGTTAAAATCACAAATGCAGGTTTGAACGAAAGCCATCCGCATGATGTGGTGATTACAAAAGAAGCGCCAAATTACTCAAATTGATTTTTTGAAATTTACAGATACAAAAAGGCCCGATGATCGAGCCTTTTTATTTTTGTATTAAATTTTTAGAATTGCCAGCCGACGGTCAAAAGAAACAATCCTCTTGTATTTTTTACTTTGGCCGAATAATTATTGGCTGTATTCAGCGGAATAGATGCATAATAGACTGTATCGTCTGTATAGTCATAATCTATATAATCTGCATTTCCGAATATATAATTGTAATTCTGCGACTGGTACTGATAGGCAGCATCGAGATAGAATCCGCCAAAATCATATCCGGCACCCAGACTGAAACTGTTGGTATTTCCTCTGAACGCATCCGTGAAATTTCTGTTGGCTGCAATCCCTGTGCCCGGATCGGCATTCAGTGTGATGTTGTCAAACGGAGATTCGATAAAACTGTAACCCGCACGGATTTTGAATTTATCCAAACGATATTCTCCACCCAGCCTGATTTCGCTGCTCGATTTCAGATATTTGTCAAAAAAAGCATTGGTTGAAGCAAAATCATTTTTTGGTTTCAATTTGGTCGAACCGTTCATGTGAAGCGTATAATCAGCGTTCAGCGCAAGCGATTTACCAATCACCATACCCGCACTGGCCACCAGTCTGCTGTCAGAATTTCTGTCATATTGGCTGTAGTACAAATCATAATAATAATTGCCGTCTGAGAATTCCAAATTTGCAAAATAATTCTCTTCGATTTTTGTATACCAGGTCGGGCTGTGATAAGCCAAACCGAGTCTCAGCGCATCATTTACTTTCCCGATCACCCCCGCACTCAGTGAAAACCCGGTCGCATCGGAAGAATAAGGCGTCCCGTTCAAATCATATCTGTACACCGTACCATCTGTGTCTTCGTCAAAAACCACATAATTGTCAAATCTCACTTCGTGCAGATTCAACCCCAGACCGAGATAGATTTTGTCATTGTAGCTCGCACCGAAGTTCACCGACATTTTATCTTTATAACCATTGATTTGATCCTGATAGCCGCTCATTGTGTAGGTTGTATATTCATCGGAATCTTCATCGGTCAGATAGGTTCCGGTAATCTTATCGTTTCTTCCGAGCGCCATCCAGTTATCAAGATTTTCCTGCGAATATTTCAGCCCGATCGAAAAGCGATTCCATGCATCATCACCGTTTGCAAAAACAAAGGTTGCACCCACATTTTGGAACTGGAATGAATTGTCATCAGTTTTAAAGGTATTTCCAAAAGTTGATTTATTTTTATAAGAATCAAAGCCGAGTGTCACATTCACTTCAGAAGTAATGGCGACACCGAGTCCGGCGGGATTTTGTTCGACAGAAGAAATATCTCCTCCCAATGCTCCCATTGCTCCTCCCATACCTATATATCTGGCACTTCCCGAATTGATGCCGTTCGAGTATCCCTGAATAGAATTAATGTCCTGAACGATCTGCGCATTTGCAATTCCTGCCACAGTCATTAAAGTGATGAATATCTTTCTCATTTTCCTAAATATGATTTTTATTTTCTATAAAGAAAGGCCTGTCGTAAAACAGGCCCTGGTTATTAATTTTTATCTTCTGCCTGAGCCGCTTCTGACTCCGCCACCCATATTTGAACCTCTTGACGAAGGGGCTGACATTGACGGGCTGCTGCTTCTCGGCACACTCATTCCGCTGTTGATTCGCGGACTTGGAGAACCGCTTCTCGGTGTACCGATATTCCCTGATCGGGGACTTGGTGAAGAGCTTCTTGGCACGCTCATATTGCTGTTTCCGCTTCTGATATTTGAATTTTGTCTCGGCGAGCCTATGTTTGAATTCGGTCTTATATTTGGCGGTGCAGTGGGTCTCACCTGTCTTACGGGTGCTGCAACTCCACTGTTTGGCTGTCCGGTGGTATTTCCACTTCTGATGCCGGTATTGCCGGTTCTCACAGGAGCATTGCCACCGTTGTTTGTGCTGTTGACACTTCCCTGGTTGTTGGTATTTCTGACTCCTCCGCTCTGAGTGGTGACGCCGGAATTATTCACTGAATTTGTATTTCTCACCCCCGAATTCTGACCTCTTACAGCTCTGACCGGTGTATCGCCCCTGGTTTCTCTGATACCTGAAGTTCTGACATTGCCCCGATTGACATTTCCTGAAGTTCTGACATCTCTATATGAATACCCCGAGCTTCTGTAGGGAGTACCGTTTCCGTAACTCAGACCTGAACCGGGTCTGACACCGGGAGCAACCGAAGTCCCTCTGTAATAGTATGGATACCCTCCATAATAATTATGCCAATGACCATATCCATATCCGTAATACGGATAACCCCAGCCGTAACCATAGTAAGGGCTGCCCCAGCCCCAATAGGAACCGTAGTAAGGATAACCCCAACCCCAGTATGAGCCGTAATAAGGATAACCCCAGCCGTAACCCCAGCTCATACCCCAATTCCAGCCCCAATAGCTGCTGTATCCGAATCTCCAATACGGATTTGACCATCCGTAATTGTTGATCGTAATATCAAGACCGTCATAACGCCCCCAATCGGTTGAAGGTATTGAAGTATAGGCTGTGCTTCCGTTGTTGTATATATTGATATTCTGAACCTGATTCCCGGCCTGACCTTCATTTTGAGTTTGGGTTTCATCATAGTAGAAATCCTCGGCGCCATTGCCGTTGGCATCAAAATAAGCGCCGCCTACCTTAATATCATAATCATTCGTTGCAGTTGCATTGTTTGAATAATCTACCTTTCCGTCTTTTGCAGGGCTGTAGTAAACACCGTCAGTCTCACCGCTCATCGCAGCTGTTGTCTGCGTGCTTGAGCAGGAACTCACTCCAATCAGCAGAGCAGCCGCTCCAATGAAATTGAAGATTTTTTTCGAATATTGGTAAACTTTGCTCATTTTTATTCTATTAACAGTTAGTAATCTTTAAATTTGCGGTTTTAAATTTAGAAACTTAAGTCTAAATTAAAAAAGTTTAGTTGAAAAAAGGCAATTACTATGCCAAAATAAAAAGAATTGTTAAAATCAAAAATACAATAAAAAGTACAAAATGGCAAGGCTGACACCCAGAAGTGAGGATTATTCAAAATGGTACAATGAGCTGGTTATTCAAACCGGAATGGCTGAAAATTCAAAGGTTCGCGGCTGTATGGTAATCAAACCGTACGGATATGCGATCTGGGAAAAAATGCAGGCTGAACTCGACCGTATGTTCAAAGAAACTGGACATCAGAATGCGTATTTCCCGCTGTTTGTACCCAAAAGTCTTTTTGAAGCTGAAGAAAAGAATGCGGAAGGATTTGCAAAAGAATGTGCAGTCGTCACCCATTACCGGCTGAAAAACGATCCGGACAACAAAGGAAAACTGATGGTTGATCCGGAAGCAAAACTGGAAGAAGAACTGGTGGTTCGCCCCACTTCTGAAGCAATCATCTGGAGTACTTATAAAAACTGGATTCAGTCCTACCGCGACCTTCCAATCCTGATCAATCAGTGGGCAAATGTGGTCAGATGGGAAATGAGAACCCGACTGTTTCTAAGAACCGCAGAATTCCTTTGGCAGGAAGGCCATACCGCACATGCCACCAAGGATGAAGCAATGGAAGAATCGAGAACTATGCTGAATGTTTACACCCGCTTTGTTGAAAACTTTATGGCGATTCCGGTTATCCAGGGAGTAAAAACGCCGAGCGAACGTTTTGCAGGTGCGGAAGAAACTTTTTGTATCGAAGCGCTGATGCAGGACGGAAAAGCTCTTCAGGCAGGCACTTCACATTTTCTGGGTCAGAATTTTGCAAAAGCATTTGATGTGAAATTCGCATCAAAAGAAGGAACGCTTGATTATGTCTGGGCAACTTCATGGGGTGTTTCAACACGTCTGATCGGTGCGCTGATTATGACCCATTCGGATGACAACGGTCTGGTACTGCCGCCCAATCTGGCACCGATTCAGGTGGTGATCATTCCGATATACAAGAATGAAGAACAGCAAAAAGCAATTTCTGAAACCGCAGTCAAACTTGCTGATGATTTGAGAAAAGAAGGTGTCTCTGTAAAATTTGACAATGACGACAAAGTCAAACCGGGATGGAAATTCAATGAATATGAATTAAAAGGTGTTCCGCTCAGAATCGCAATCGGACCAAGAGATTTGGAAAACGGTCAGGTGGAATTGGCGAGAAGAGATACACTCGAAAAATCTTATGAAAATATAGAAGGGCTTCCGGCGATAATCAAATCAAAACTGGAAGAAATTCAGCAAAACATCTTCAGCCGTGCGCTCGAATTCAGAAGTCAAAATACAAGAGAAGCCAGCACCTATGAAGAATTCAAAGAAATTCTTGAGACCAAAGCCGGATTTATTTCTGCCTATTGGGACGGAAGTGCCGAAACCGAAGAAAAAATCAAAAACGAAACCAAGGCGACCATTCGCTGTATCCCGTTTGAAGATGCTGATCTGACCGGCAAGTTTGACTTTTATTCGGGCAAGCCTGCAAAGTTTAAAGTGCTCTACGCAAAGGCTTATTGATAAGTTTAACAAAATATTATTAAATTCGCAACATATTTGGCTTAATATTGGATAATTCAAAAACACAAAAAAAATCATGAAAAAGCTTTTATTCCTTGCTGCAGCATTTGTCTTTGCCGGAATGATTCAGGCACAGCAAAAATCGACTTCTGACAATTTTCTTAACAATGATGCATTGGGTGCAAATTTTGAAAGATTCAGTCAGAATCTGCAATTGACAGAAACTCAGAAATCAGAGATTCTTTCAATTTTTGAAAAATACAACAACAAGAAAACCGAGATCCGGGGCACCGGTACTCCGGAACAGTTCAAAGCACTGAAAGATGCAGAACAAAATGAAATTAAATCAGTCCTCAATGAAGACCAAATCAAAAAAATGGATAAAATGAAAATTCAGGAGGAAAAAGACAATAAAGCAAAAGAACTAAAGGGAGCAATAAGATAATTAATACAAAATCACAAACAAATGCCTTCCACAACAAGAAGGCATTTTTAATTGAATAATCCAAATAATGTTAGCCAAAAAAATCCTATCAGCCTGTTTACTCCTCTCATTTATTTTTAGTTTTTCACAAGCCTTTAATCTCAAAGGAAAAGTAACGGACAATCAGTCCAAACCGCTTGAATACGCGATTGTTTCCGTCCTTAATCCGGATACCTTTGACGAGATTGCGGGAACGGTCACAGATGTGGACGGACTTTTCTCGGTTGATGTTCCGGCCGGAAATTATCTGCTCAATATTGAATCTTTTACCGGGAATTCAATCGAACAGGAAATCAATGTAACCAAAAATGAAAATCTCGGAGATTTTAAAATCAATGAATCTGAGGTTGTTACACTGGAAGGTGCAAACATCAGCGGTTCATCCACCCCTGTTTATCGGATGGAACTTGACAAAAAAGTTTATGATCTTTCAAAAGATCCGATGACAAAAGGCCGTTCGCTTTCTGAGGCGCTTGAAAATGTACCATCGGTAGAGGTTGATGGCGAAGGGAATGTCAGTCTGAGAGGAAATGAAAATGTAAGAATTCTGGTCGATGGAAAACCGTCTGCACTGATTGGCATCAACGATCCGGCTCAGGCACTGCAAAGTCTTCCGGCCGATATTGTTGAAAGAATAGAGGTGGTGACCAATCCGTCGGCAAGATATGAAGCGGAAGGAAGCTCGGGCATCATCAATATCATTCTAAAAAAAGGGAAATTAAAAGGTTGGAACGGTTCTGTCAATGTCGGCGGCGGAACTCCGGCTACTGCATCTGCTTCGGTCAATTTGAATTACAGAACCGGGAAATGGAATCTGTTCACCAATTTTGGCTACAGATATTCAAACTGGGAAAGAGAAAACAATTCCAAAACCACCCGTTTCAACTCCGAAGGGATTCCGAGATATGAAGAAATGAATGGCGAATCGACCAGAAAAAACAACGGAATCAACCTGATGCTGGGTACAGAATATTATCTGACCGACAAAGATACTTTTACAATTTCCGGAAATTACAGAAACCGAACCGGAGGTGATGATTCGGATCTGAATTATCTCGATTTTGATTCGGAACACAACCAGACTGCATCTTCGACAAGAACACAGAATCAGGACAGTAATGAATATACGATAGAAGGTAATTTCAATTACAAACACGAATTCAACGACAACGGTCATGAATTTACTGTGGATGCGAGATCATATTACAACGAAGAAACCGAAGACGGAAATCTGAGAGAGATCGGGAATTTGGTGGATTCTAATGAGAGAACCGCCAATTTTGAGACGCGCAACAACACAACCATTTCAGCCGATTATATTTATCCGTTCAGCGAAAAGGGAAAACTTGAAATCGGTGCAAGAGGAGACATTAGCGGTATGCTGACCGACTTTAAGGTGGACAGCCTGACAAGCGACGGCTGGGCGCCAAAAGACAAATTTTTTACACGTACCGATTATAAACAGAATGTATATGCAGCCTATATTCAGTTTGGTCAGGCTTTTGGCAAATTCTCTTATTTTGCAGGTGTCAGAATGGAAAACTCGGATATCACCGTCAAATCAGTATTGGACAACAGCACTGTCAATAAAAATTACACCGACTTCTTCCCCAGCCTGTTTTTGAATTACGAATTTGAAAGTACAGATCAGCTACAACTGAGTTATTCAAGAAGAATCAGAAGACCGAGAGGCTGGTTTCTGATTCCATTTTCATCTTATTCTGACAACAGAAATCTGTTTATGGGAAATCCGGATTTGAATCCTCAATATACCGATTCGTACGAATTGTCCTATATGACAAAACTCGGTAAACTGATGATTACGCCAAATGTATATTATTCAATTACTCACGACAATATTCAAAGATATCAGTCGATCAATGATGACGGAGCAATCGTTTCGAGACCGATCAACGTAGGCACCGATGAAAGATACGGCGGTGATCTGACCTTTACTTTCCGTCCTTTCAGTTGGTGGAATATGATGGGAAATGTCAATCTGTACGGATACAGAACCAGAGGAGAACATACCGATACTTATACAGATATTGATACCGGCGAAACAACTACTCAACTGACCAATTTTGACGGTGACGGTTTCAGCTGGTTCGGCCGAATCAGCAATACCTTTAATCTTCCGTCCAAATTCTCGGTTCAGCTTTCGGGTATGTACAGAGCCGGAAGCAAGACTGCCCAAAGCGAAAGAAAACCTTCGTACAGCATTAATCTTTCGGTGAGCAAAGACCTGTTCAATGACAATGCTACACTGACAGCAAGCGTCAGAGACCTGTTTGACACACGAAGTTTCAAATCAACTTCATTTGGAGAAAACTTCTTTATGGAAAATGAATTCAGATGGGGCGTAAGATCTGTCAATGTTTCATTCACATACAGATTCAATCAGTCAAAAAGAGATCAGAGAAAACGACAGCAGAACAATCAGGAAAACTCAGATTTCGATATGGAAGACGGAGGTCCCCTGTAAAAAGAAATTACAATGTAAAAAGAGTGCCCGATTGAGCACTCTTTTTTTTATTTAATTTATTGATGTTTTAATTTCTTATTTGATGGTAATTTCAAACGGCATCCTCAGCTGAATTCCTTTGTATTCTTTGATTGCTTTCAGATCAGTATAGATTCCGTAATAATCGGATCCGAGTTCGTTTCTGATAAATGCCTGTGATTTCACCATTCCAAATTCTTTGAGGAAAGTTTCAAGATCATTCTTTTTGAACGGATATTCTTTGATGCTGTAATTTCCCAAACCTGCTTTTGCTGCTGCAGCATTAATGGCATCATCGAGCGTTCCGAAGCTGTCGATCAGCCCGATTTTCAACGCCTGGGTTCCTGACCAGACCCTTCCGCCACCAATTGCATCCACTTGTTCAAAGGTCATATTTCTACCTTCCATCACATGACCTACAAACATTTTGTAAACTCCTTCTGTCATTTCGGTCATTGTCTTCAGTCCGGTATCGGACATCGGTTGGAAAATTGTTCCCAGAAAATCGGAATTCTGATTGGTATTCACATAATCTGTGGTGATACCCACATTGTTCATCAGTTTTTTTGCCGACGGAATCATCCCGAGTACACCAATCGAACCTGTAATGGTATTGGGACTGGCAAAAATTGAATCAGATTCCATTGCAATATAATATCCGCCCGAAGCAGCCACATCACCAAATGAAACGATAATCGGTTTTTTTCTGTGCAACTGTTTCAGTTCAAAGAGTATTTCTTCGGCAGCATCGGCACTTCCGCCGGGCGAATTGATTCTGAATACGACTGCCTTTACATCGTCATCATTTGTCAGCTCGCGGATTGCTTTTTTATAAACTTCTGACTGTATTCCGGTATAACCGTCTCCGCTTGTAATCGGACCTGAAGCATAAAGAACTGCAATTTTGTCTTTGCCGCTTTCACTGCTCATGGTTGAAGCATAATCTTCAAGTTTTACGGTATGTTTGTCGAGCACATCCTGCAGCACTTCATCGTCTTTAACTTTCAAGTCCAAACGGATGGCAAGTGCCTGATCATATTCCGGTTCTGCAACAATCCGGTCAATAAGTTTGTATTTGAGTGCAGATGAAGGATTGAATGCATAAAGACTGTCGGCGGATTCGTTCAGCTGTTCAACCGTAATATTTCTGGATTTCGCTATATCAGCCGAAATATTCTGCCATACATCGCCCAAAAGCAGACTCATTTGCTCACGGTTTTCGGGCGAAAGATCGTCTCTCAGATAAGGTTCGACAGCAGATTTGTATGCTCCGTGTCTGATTACCTGAAAATCAATCCCATATTTGTCACCCAAATTTTTGTAAAACATTACTTCGGCGCTCAATCCCTGAAGCATAATCATACCCAGAGGATTCTGATAAAGAGAATCTGCGACCGAATTCAATACATACGAACCCTGACTTGAATTGTGTGAATAGGCATAAATAAATTTTCCGCTCTTTTTAAAATCAGAAAGCGCATTTCTTATATCGGTAAGCTGTGAACTGCCACCCGAAAATGACTGGATTCTGAGGCTGATACCTTTAATTTTATCATCTTTAGCCGCAGCCTCTATTGATCTGATGATGTCCCTAAAATACACACTGCCCTCAGAGGAGGAAAAAACACTGAATTCATCGTCCATCGTACTTTCTCTGACCGGTGAGTCAAATGTAATCTCAAGCACGGAACCGTCTTTGACCTTTGAACCCTGAAAAAGACTTCCGGCGAGAGAAAAAACAACCAGTCCGCCGACGACCAGAGCCATCAGTCCAAAAGTAAGCAGATTGCCGACTACCACCGCCATAACATTACCAAAGAATTTTTTCATTTCAAAACAATTATATTAATTTGCACTATATGTCGCAAAACACCGTCATTTTGTTACTCGGCACCAATCTCGGTAACAAAGAAAAAAATCTGGACACAGCCAAAGCTCTTATTACCATGGAGATTGGAGAAATTTTCGATGCATCTGAAATTTTAACAACCAGGGCAGAGGGATATGAATCCGAACATCTGTTTCTGAATCAGACTGTAAAGCTCAAAACAGGACTTTCGCCAATCGAAGTATTGAATCAGGCAAAAAGAATTGAAAAAATGATGGGAAGGGTTTATTTGGAAACAAGCCAAAAATTTCAGGACAGACTGATTGATATCGATTTACTGAAATTTAACAGAATTAAGTATGAAAGTCAAGCACTTACAATTCCACATCCTCAAATTTATACAAGAAATTTCATAAAAAAGATTGCTGATTGCCATTTAGAAACATAATTTTATTACATTTGCTAAAATTAGTTAAAAAGTATTTATTTAATTACCTTCCTAAACAACGAATCTATGATGAGAACTTACTTATTTTCTCTTATTGGAATTTTATGTTTTCAGCTGACGTTAAGCCAAGAGAATCAAACAGAAAGATTTAATTCGAATTCTAAAGAATTTAACGATTGGTATATTTCTGCTTTTGTTGGAGCCAATTTCCTTCAAAACTCCGATTTGGTGAGCTGGGGTTATCATGGTTTTAATCCGGGATATGATTTCCAGTTGCAGGTAACCAAAGAAATCAATCATGCATTTGGTCTTTCCGTATTCGGACAATTCGGAAAAACACATCAATTTGCAAAGGCTCCGCATTTTGGAACCTGGAACGTATTTGAAGGAAAGACCGAATACTTCGGGCTGAATATCATGGGAGACCTTAATCTAAGTAATCTCCTCAGAAGAGTCGATAACAAATCTGAATTTAAATGGGCACTGCATGCATACGCAGGAGCAGGGATTATTCAATACAAAGCAAAGAGAAGAGGTCTGGAAACGGAAACTCCGTGGGAAACCACTTGGGATGTGAAGCTGAATGACAGAACTTTCTACGGACAGGTTGGGGCAGGTATCAGACACAAACTGAGCAAAAGAATTGATCTTGAATTGAGAGGAATGTATGTGATGACCGGAGACGAAGAATTTGACGGTTCAGGTCAGCCGCTTCCGGGATACATCACCCTTGCAGATCTCGAAGAAGGTCGTGATGACAATATGATTACAGTTTCGCTGGGTGTTCATTTCAAACTTGGAAAACACAAAGAATCACTTCAGTGGCACAGTCCGCTACAGAGCATCAGCAACAATACTCCTGCCATTCCGGCGCCTTGTGCTGACGATGACAACGACGGTGTCTGCAATCTGTATGACAAATGTCCGGGAACTCCCGAAGGTTATATTGTTGACGGTTCAGGCTGTCCGCTTGATACTGACAAAGACGGTGTTCCGGATACGATTGACGAATGTCCGACCATCCCGGGATCTCCAACCAACGGCGGTTGTCCGCTTCCAATTATCGAAGTGAGCATCGGTACAATCTCAACTTCGCTGACTGAAGCAATCCAGGGTATCGAATTTGACTTTGACAAAGACGTCATCCGTCAGGTATCTTATCCGAAACTTGATCAGGCATTCTACATCCTTCAGGCACACCCTAACTATAAATTTTATGTGGAAGGACACACTGATGCAGCAGGTACAGTTGAATACAACCAGAATCTGTCAGAAAGAAGAGCTGCTTCAGTTGTCAGATATTTGGTCAACAAAGGAATTCCTTCAAGCCAGCTGGTTCCGATTGGAAAAGGCAAATCAGAACTGAAATGGGCTGAATGCGATCCGACTTCAAACTGTCCGCCATGGAAAAACCTTGAGAACAGAAGAGTCATCTTCAAACCTTTTGATGATCCGGCTTCTGATTCGGAATAGAAGAATTAAGATATTATTTAAATAATTGAAAGGCTGCAAATTGCAGCCTTTTTTTGTTGATTGCACTTGGATGCAGAGGATTCGATTCTATGATTCACATTCATTTATTGTTGCTTAATTCAATCAGAAAACAGTCGAATGAGCATTGATAATAATAAGTTAAAGGTGTCTATTATTAAATTTATTTTCGACAGTAATCACACATTGTTTGCAAAATTCTGATTACTAAAAAAGCCGGCATTTACCGGCTTTCAATTTTTTTGGAAAAAGATTTTATTTTTGTTTCAAAAGATCTCTGATTTCAGTAAGCAGAACTTCTTCGTTTGAAGGTGCCGGCGGAGCTTCCGGAGCTTCTTCCTGTTTTCTCTTCATGTTATTCAGTGTCTTAACAAGCATAAACACCACCAGTGCCAGCAGTATGAAGTTAATGGCAATCGTGATGAAATTACCGTAAGCAAAAATAGCGGCATCGGGAGCTGCTTCTCTTGCTGCTTCAAGCGTTGCACCGACAGGAATCTGGTCGGCACCCTTACCCATTGCAAAGAAAATACTGCTGAAATCGGGTTTTCCGATAATCGCAGCAACAATTGGCATCACCAGGTCATCAATAATACTGGTCACAATGGTTCCGAAAGCACCACCGATGATCACACCTACAGCCATGTCAAATGCATTGCCTTTGATTGCAAATTCCTTGAATTCTTTAATCATTCCCATAATTTTATGATTTTCAGGTTAAAGGTTTAAATTTAAATAAATTTATTTATTAATCGCGTTTCCAGCTGATTTTTGTCACACCTTCTTCAATTCCCCATTTATCAGCCAAACCTCCGTTGATTTCAACCACAAATTTTGAATCTTCCTTTGCTGCCGCAACCGTACCTCCGCTCAATTCCGTATCTGCACCGGGTTGAGCATTTCGGGCAATATTGATTAGTGTCGAATCTTTGCCAAAATACATAATGTCGAGCGGAATTCGGGTGTCCTTCATATAGAAAGTATGCTTACGAACTTCATCATCATCAAAAATAAAAAGCATGCCTCTGTTTTCATCCATTTTTGAACGGTCCATCAGCCCTCTCGCCCTCTTGTTCGGCGTATCTGCGATTTCAATGTCAATCTTTTTTATAGGCTGACCTTCTGCATTTAGAAATTCAAGCTCTCCCTGTTTGCTGAATTCAATTTCAACCGCTTCGGTACTTTCAGAACCACTCGGTTTATCATTTTTGCATCCTGCAGCAATCACAATCAGTCCGGCTGCCAAAATCAGTTTTTTCATATATCAGTCTTTATAAATTCTATTTTTTGATGTCATCATCACATAAATTCCAAATAAAATAAACGGTATGCTCAATACCTGTCCATTGTTCAAACCGAGATTTAAAATCTGAGCCACAAATTCGTCCCCCTGGTCTTCTTTAAAAAATTCAATGATGAATCTGACGATCCAAAGCAAAATAAAGAACAGACCAAATATATAACCCTGACGATATTTTAATTGTGTTTTTCTGTAAATGTACCAAACGATAAAGAAAATGATTACATAACAGATTGCTTCGTACAACTGAGACGGATGTCTGGGGACTATTTCCCCATAACCCGAACTCTGATTTACAAATTCTACCGCCCACGGAAGATCTGAAGCTTTTCCGACAATTTCAGAATTGAAGAAATTCCCGACCCGAATGGCTGCTCCGCCCAACGGAACCGTGATGGCTACCCTGTCCAAAATCCAGAACAGATTCTTTTTCAGATATTTCCGATTGAACAAATAGGATGAAATCAAAAAGCCGATGGTTGCACCATGACTTGCCAAACCTCTGAATCCCGAAAATTCATAGCCTTTGAGCAAACCAAAGAATGCCGATGAATCCGGATTTTGCTGTACCGGCAGAAAGACTTCGATCAGCGCTTTGCCAAAAGGCATTCCCTCATAATAATCCAGATTGTAAAACAGTTCGCCCAAACGAGCACCGATGATCACACCCAAAAAAGAATACAGAAAAAGCGGATCGAGCAGTTTGACATCTACTTTGTCGGTTTCCAATATTCGTTTCATCACATACCAGCCCATTACAAATGCCAAAATCCACATCAGACTGTAATAGTGGATTTTTAAAGGACCGAGATCAAACATGATCGGATTGATGTCCCAGCGTATCAATAATAATTTGTTCATTCTTATTCTTTTTTTGGTACCGGATCGTGACCGCTGCCACCCCAGGGATGACATCTTGAAATTCTTTTCGTCCCCAAATATAATCCTTTTATCAATCCGTGAGCTCTCAATGCTTCAAGCATATAATTTGAGCAGGTCGGTGTATATCTGCAGTTGCTGCCCAACCAGGGCGAAATCGCAAGCTGATAAAACCGTACAAGGATTACAAATGGAAAAATTAAAATTTTCTGAAAAGAATTCATCGCTGCAAAGATAGTCATAATGCAAAAACACTAAGCCGTCAGTGCAGTTTTTCTGAAAAATTCCCACATGACGATTCCCGCACAAACACTGACATTCAACGAATGTTTTGTACCCTGCTGCGGAATTTCAATACAGTAATCACTCAAATCAACCGACTGCTGATTCACTCCTTCAACTTCATTGCCGAAAATCAAAACATATTTTTCATCCGGATTGATTTTGAAATCGGGAAGAGAAATACTGCCATCGGTCTGTTCGACCGAAATCATTTTGTAATGCTCCGATTTTAATGAATGAATCAAAGGAATTATATCTTTCACATATTCCCATTCCACGCTTTCGTCGGCGCCCAAAGCGGTTTTTCTGATTTCCCTGTTGGGCGGCGTGCCGGTGATTCCGCACAAATAAATCTTTTGAATCAGAAATGCATCCGCAGTCCTGAATACCGAACCCACATTGTATGCGCTTCTGACATCGTCGAGTATCACGATCACAGGTATCTTTTCTGTTTCCTTAAATTCTTCGACCGAAATCCTGCCGAGTTCTTCAAGTTTCAATTTCTTCATTTGACAAAATTCGCAAAATAATTCCGAATCATAAATTTGATTCTCAAATCCAATTAGAAGCGATATTTTCAGTACTTTTGAAACATACAGCAACATCATGGAAGAAAACCGTACAAAGACAATCCATATTACAAAAGATGATTTTTTGACAAAAATTATGGATTATGAAAAAAATCCTGAAGAATGGGTTTTTCTCGGAGACAAACCCTGTATCATCGATTTTTATGCAAGCTGGTGTGGCCCCTGCGCCATGATTGCACCGATTCTCGACGAACTCGCAGAAGAATATCATCAGAAAATCAATATCTACAAAGTGAATACCGAAACGGAACGCGAACTGGCAGCAGTCTTTGGAATCAGAAGCATTCCTACTCTGATTTTCTGCCCGATGAACGACAATCCGCATCAGTACAACGGCGCATTGCCAAAAGAGGAATTTGTCAGAATCATTAATGAAATTCTGCTGTCACCCCAGCCTGCTGAATAATTAATGATTATTTGGTCTTTTCGAGCAGATAGACTTTTCCGCCTTTGAATGCATAAACCGGCATCAGATTGCCTTCGAGTATCATGTTGTTCCCGCTCACATTGATGATGCTGATGTAATCGCCGTTTGGCATTTTCAGATAATTCTCCTTTTCTTTGGTTTTCGGATTTTTGCCAAAATTAAATTTATATTTTTTCCAGCTTTCCTTGTCCGACGAACAGTGTACCTGGCGAATTTTTGATTTTTTGGTTTTGAAACTCAGGATTTCCTGACCATTTCCGCATTGACTTGAAAAAAGATTTTCGGGATTTTCGGAATTCTGAATTTCATCATAACTCTGACTAAAAACACCGACAATCTTCCAGTCGCCATCCAATCGGTCTTCATTTATTTTTCCGTTTGCTTTTGAAACTGCCCAGCTGACGCCTTTTACCGTTCCTTTGACGACTCCCACACCTGCCTTAACCGTTGTCTTTACAATTTTTCCGGCGGTTGAAACCACACAGGCGTTCAGCAGAAAACTTCCAAAAATTAGAATCATTAATCTTTTCATTACAAAGCAGTTTAATTTTTTTCAAAAATAAATCATATTTCAATTTATCCGGCACAAGAATACAAAAAATGATTTTCGGTAAATTTTATTTTGGGTTAACTTAGCAATCTTAAAAACAGACTCAAATTGGCCAAAAAAGAAACACCCCTAATGACTCAGTACAACAGTATCAAAGCCAAATATCCTGATGCTTTGCTGCTGTTCCGTGTGGGTGATTTTTATGAAACTTTTGGAGAAGACGCAATCAAATGTTCAAAAATCCTTGACATCGTTCTGACCAAAAGAGCAAATGGAGCTGCTTCACACATCGAACTGGCCGGATTTCCTCATCATGCGCTGGATACCTATCTGCCCAAATTAGTCAGAGCCGGTTTGAGAGTCGCCATCTGCGATCAGCTGGAAGATCCGAAGATGACAAAAACAATTGTCAAAAGAGGTGTTACCGAATTGGTTACGCCCGGCATTTCGCTCAACGACCAGGTACTCAGTGCAAAAACCAATAATTTTCTGATGTCGGTTCATCAGGAAGATGAACGATACGGAATGGCGCTGCTCGACATTTCGACCGGTGAATTTATGGTCGGCGAAGGAAACAAGATATACTTCCACAAACTGATTCAAAGTTTCAGACCCAGTGAACTGATTCATCAGAAAAGAAAAAAAATTGATCTGCCGGAATTGAAAAGCAGTTTTCAGATCGAAGACTGGGCTTTTCAGTATGATTATGCGGTTGACAAACTCAGTCGTCATTTCAAAGTCAAATCACTCAAAGGTTTTGGAATCGAAAATCTGAAACTGGCGACAATCGCTGCGGGTGCAATTTTTTCATATCTCGATGAGACCCATCATTTTGAAATTGATCACATCACCCGAATTCAGCGATTGGATGAAAACAGTTTTGTGTGGATGGATCCGTTCACAATCAGAAATCTCGAACTGATTTATTCACCTCATCCGGATGCAGTTACGCTGATCGACATTATGGATTCGACCCGCTCCGCCATGGGCGGACGATTGCTGAAAAGGTGGATTGTGATGATTCCGAAAGATATGGATGAAATCAATTCAAGACATGATGCAGTCGAATATTTTCTGAAAAATGATGAACAGCGGATTTATGTCAGAGAACAGATTTCTGATTTGAGCGATCTCGAAAGAATGGCTGCAAAGGTTTCTACTGCCAAAATTACCCCCAGACAATTGCTGTCACTGGCGCAGGGGCTTGAATCGGTAAGCCGAATCAGACAAAAGTTAAAAAATGCAGCTCAAATTGAAAATCTCACAAAAAATCTGAAGGACTGGACAGAGGTTTCAGATCATCTGTTCAAAACGCTATCAGAAGACCCGCCGCATCAGATTCAGAAAGGAAATGTAATTGCAGAAGGCGCATCCGAAGAACTTGACCGACTGAGAAATCTGCAGACAAAAGGAAAAGATTTTCTTGAAGATCTGAGACTCAGAGAAAGTGAAAGAACAGGAATTACAAATCTGAAAGTTTCTTTCAACAATGTTTTCGGTTATTACATAGAGGTCAGGAATACGCACAAAGACAAGGTACCCGAAGACTGGATCAGAAAACAGACGCTGGTCAGTGCAGAGAGATACATCACCGAGGAACTCAAAGAATACGAAAACCAGATTTTGGGCGCTGAAGAAAAGATATTGTCGCTTGAGACCGAGCTTTTTAACCGGATTTTGGAATATCTGTCAGGCTATTTGGATGAAATTCAGCAATCAGCCGCTGCAATTGCACATATTGATCTGCTTTCATCGTTTGCTGAAACCGCAATCAGCAACAATTATGTGCGACCAAAAATTACAGACGGGATTGATCTGCTGATTGAAGACGGCAGACATCCGGTGATTGAAAAACAGCTGCCACCGGGCGAAAATTATATTGCAAACAGTGTATCGCTTTTGCCCAACGAACAGCAGATCATCATGATTACCGGTCCGAATATGTCAGGAAAATCGGCATTGCTCAGACAAACTGCGCTGATTGTACTGATGGCACAGATGGGCAGTTTTGTACCTGCAAAAAATGCCGAAATTGGAATTGTTGACAAGATTTTTACACGTGTGGGCGCCTCCGACAATATTTCGTCAGGCGAATCAACCTTTATGGTCGAAATGAATGAAACCGCAAGTATTTTGAACAATCTGTCAGAGAGAAGTCTGATTCTGCTTGACGAAATCGGAAGAGGGACGAGTACTTATGACGGGATTTCAATTGCATGGGCGATCTCGGAATTTATTCATGAACACAAATACCGACCAAAAACGCTTTTTGCCACACATTATCACGAACTCAACGAAATGGCACAGACTTTCAGCCGGATTAAGAATTTCAACGTCAGTGTCAAAGAAGCAAACAACACGATTTTATTTTTGAGAAAATTGGTTCAGGGCGGCAGCGAACACAGCTTTGGAATTCATGTGGCAAAGATGGCAGGAATGCCGCAATGGGTTTTGAAAAGAGCAAATGAAGTTTTGAAAAGACTTGAAAGTTCGCATGTCAATGAAAAAATTTCGGACAAGACAAAAAAAATCACTCAGGAAAATATGCAACTCAGTTTCTTTCAGCTCGACGACCCGATCCTCGAAGCCATACGCGAAGAACTGATGGGCATCGACATCAATACGCTGACTCCGGTGGAAGCTTTGATGAAATTAAACGAAATAAAACGTAAATTAGGCTGATTAGGTATTTGGAATAAAAATTGAAAAAACAACCATAAAATCAAAAACGATGAAAAAGCAAAATCTGTTGATATTGTCAGCATTTGCATTTATACTGGCAGTTGCCTGTGCTACAAATCCGCTTACGGGCAGGAAATCACTGGCTTTGGTTTCAAATGCGCAATTGTTTCCCCAATCATTTGCGCAATACGATCAGGTGTTGAAAGAAAACAAGGTGGACAAGAATTCTGCGGATGCAAAAATGATCGACCGCGTTGGGCAGCGCATCAAATATGCGGCTGAAAAATATTATTCACAAATCGGGAGAGGAAACGATCTGAAGGATTACCAGTGGGAATTTTCACTGATTCAGAGCAATCAGCTGAACGCCTGGTGTATGCCCGGCGGAAAGGTGGCTTTTTATACCGGCATACTTCCGGTTTGCAAAGATGACAACGGTATTGCTGTGGTGATGGGACACGAAGTTGCACATGCACTTGCGGGGCACAGTGCCGAACAGGTCAGCAATGCAATGGTCGCACAGGGTCTGATGGTCGGCGGAAATGTTGCAATTTCAAATAGCGACTGGAGACAGGTGTTCAATGAACTTTATCCGGTCGGTGCAGGTTTGACCATGCTGAAATACGGCAGAGGAATGGAGTTGGATGCTGATGAGGCGGGGCTTTACCTGATGGCGATGGCTGGATACAATCCGATGGAAGCAATCAATTTTTGGGAAAGAATGAACAATGCAACTTCGGGTCAGCAGACACCGCCCGAATTTCTGAGTACCCACCCCAATCCGGGCAACAGAATTGCACAGCTCAAATCAATTATGTCAAAAGCAATGGGATACTACAATCAGAGTCCGTACAAAGGAAAATAAGATAAAAAAACAAATTGAGAAAGGCTGCGCAATGCAGCTTTTTTTATCGGTCTTCCATATTTCAGAGAATTTGTGATAAAACGATTCAACCACGAAACCGGTTTCACCAAAACGAAATTATCTTCTGATTCAAATCAGTTTCGTTTCTTTCGTCCGATTCTTTACTGCCCTCATACGAATCACAGTCATCAATCGGATTTTAACATACTCCGGATTATAAATTTCCTTTGTAATTAAAAGAATACCTATGTTTGTACCATCATCACGATTAGCATAGAGCTAAACCAACCTGCTGACAAGCGAAGGTGGTAAAACGATGAGCCAAAAACAAAAGGAAAAATATGTTAAATACCAGTCTGTTTAATTCCATCGTACGATTCTTCAAAGAATATGAATACTCAGGTAATTTATTTTCAAAAACATTTACGGATTATATTTCAGAGCACTATCGTAAATGCTTCTTTCAAAGGATTAAGCTTCCGGATCAGGAAGAATCAGAAAGTAAAGACATCAACGACCTTTTCAAATCCAATGCGGTCAAAATAGAGGTTGACAAATCAAAGGAATGTGGTTTTATTGTTAGTGTTACTCCGCCTCAGGGGTGCAGTAATCAGGAGTTGGTAGAAAGATACAATGAGTTAAAATATGTGATTTTACCTCCAAGACTCTTAACAGCATATATGAACGACTTAAATAATGAGTTTGTATCAAGATTCAACAAAACACCTTTCGTCATCAACAAAGAGAAGAACAGGATTGGTTGGGGTAAAAAGATATTGTACCTGAAAGATACAGACAACTTTATTTTTATAGAAGAAAATTAGTACTGAGGTGAAAACAATTACTGATTCTCCCTAACTCCGTGTCTGCGACGAGTAAGTAAAGAACTAAAGAAGAGAGAACCTTTTTGGAATTCTCTCTTCGCTCTGTAGCGAGGACAGGACTCGAACCTGGGTCCGCCGAGGCGGATATGAGCTACGGACGAGCTACCCGAATAAAAAAAGAGAATCAATCCAATGATTCTCTCTTTGCTTTGTAGCGAGGACAGGACTCGAACCTGTGACCTTCGGGTTATGAGCCCGACGAGCTACCTACTGCTCCACCTCGCGATTTGGACTGCAAATATACGAACTATTTATACATTCACAAAATTTCAAGCTTTTATCGGCGGATTATTTTCTATGAAGTTGACTGCCAGATCGGGATCATCGGTCAGATACAGCAGTTCCTTGTATTTTTTGCCAACAGAAAGCTGATGAAGCACCGAATAGAGCGCAGTGTCCTCGGTATATCTCTTTTTTCCGAGAAAAACCATCGGGCTGTAAAAACCGGATGTACCGTAGTGGTTTTGTGCTGCTTCCTGAAAAATTTCCTGAGTCGTCCCGGCACTGCCCGGCGCATAAATGATTCCGTACAGACAAATCGTCAGCAATGTATCTTCCCGTATGCTGTTTGAAAAATATTTTGCAATATGACAGGCAAAAGGATTGGACGGTTCGTGTCCGTAAAACCAGGTCGGAATGGCAAGACTTTCCTTTCCGTCCGGATATTTTTCGAGTACCGATCTTGCCCGGTCAAAATAATTCGGACACAGATAGTCAAGCTGTCCCTCTTCATCATAACAGAGATCCGACAATTCGGTAATCGCATCAATCAGATCTTCCTCACTGTATTTCCCAAAATAAGCACCCAGATTCGCAGCTTCCATAATACCCGGACCGCCTCCGGTCGCCACAAAATAACCGAGTTCCGAGAATTGTCTGGCTGCAATTGCAACCTTTGTATAAAATTCTGATCCTCTTCGCGCAGAATGCCCGCCCATAAAACCAACAATCTTTTTTTGGGTCATCCCCGATTCATCATATTCAATAATGTTTCTGAGTGCCACATCGATTGAATAATCATGAATCCGCTGCGCCATCGCCTCATCCATCGGCGGATTATTTTTGGTCCGCAAAAAATGATTGTAAATTTTCAGATCCACCGTATTTCCCGAATCTTCAGCCACCGGCTCAAGAAGCTCCTGCCAGGTATAAAGATCAGACCGGTGCGGTTTGTACGGAAGTTTTGAAAATCTGGGGTAAACCACTGCGCCGTTGCTGATCAGATGAATCGCGTCTTCCTTTTTTAATTTACAGCCCAGAAAAGTAGCGCCTTTCACTTTTATTTTTGCCCAGTCAATGTCATCATATTTGAAATCAAGCCCCTGAATGACTTTTCCTTTCAGATTGCCGGTTTCAAAAACAATATTGTTCCACTGGGTCTTTGACAGAATCAGGTTTGTAATTTTTTTTAATGACATGAATTAATGTTTAAATAAATTGGATTTGAAAAATACCGGCTCAAAGAAACTTCCTTCTTCTGAACCAGAAAAATATAATGGCAACGATACCGAACATCGCCGCCCAAACGATAAAATAAGCCCCTTTGTAATTGAGTTCCGGCATATAGCTGAAGTTCATTCCGTAAACACCGACGATGAAGGTCAGCGGCAGAAAGAATGCCGAAAAGACGGTCAGAATCTTCATGATTTCGTTTGAGCGAAGATCAGAAATTGAAATCGTCAGTGTAAAAAGATTCTGAAGATCGTTTGAATTTTGGGTGTGCAGATGCACAAGTTTTTGATTGAGTTCGATCAGATCGAGGAATGCTGATTTGTGTTTTGCCTGATGCTTGTATTCATTCAGGGTTTCATGTGTACGCAACATCAGGGTTTTGCACGCATCAGCTTCTCTTTTCAGCTGATAAAGCTGCTTGAGTTTTTGTTTAATTTCTCTTTCGTCGTCCAAAAGTGATTTTTCGTGTTCTTCAATTTTTTTTGCAATTTTCTCTGCCGGTTCAAGATAGGTATTCAATGACTCTCTCAAAATTTCATGATACAGCCGTCTCGGTGTCCACTGATATTTCGGGTTTTCGCTCTGAAGTTTTGAAAGAATATTGTCCCAAAAGGGAACTTCTTTCTGATGAACCGTAATCAGAAAATCAGAACCAAAAAAAATACCGATCTTGTGACTGAATTCACGGATTACAAACGAATATGATCTTTTATCACGGCTGTAAAAACGGATGAGTACAAAATCAAAATTATCATTGCTTTCATATTTTGGAAGGTGTTCTGCCTCAATCGCATCCTGAATGGTGAGCGCACTCAGATTGAATCGGTTCATATATTCTTCCATCCCTGCCTTGTCCGGATTTTTTAAATCATGCCAGACAAAAGTTTCATCCTTGTATAATACTTTATCCATTTCTTTTTGAAATTCGAATCCAATATAATAAGATTCTCAATACGATTGTGAATTTTAGAGCCGTTTCTAATTTTAGCGTTTTAATAATCGTTTCAGTGTGCTTATCTTTGCAGCCCAAAACAAATTAAAGATGAGCGGACTGATAGAAGAGTTGCAATGGAGAGGTATGATTCACAACATGATACCCGGAACAGAAGAACAGCTTGAGAAAGAGATGACTTCAGCCTATTGCGGATTTGACCCGACTGCAGATTCTCTTCATGTGGGCAGTCTGGTACCGATTCTTCTGCTGATGCATCTTCAGCGGCATGGTCACAGACCAATCGCTTTGGTAGGCGGCGCAACCGGAATGATTGGTGATCCGACCGGAAAATCTCAGGAAAGAAATCTGCTGGATATCCAGACTTTGAATCTGTACGTGGACGGCATTCGTTCACAATTGGAAAGATTTCTTGATTTTGACGAATCAAAACCAAATGCAGCTTTGCTGGTCAACAATTACAATTGGATGAAAGATTTTACATTTCTTGATTTTGCAAGAAATGTGGGCAAGCACATCACCGTCAATTATATGATGGCAAAGGATTCGGTCAAAAAAAGACTGAGCGCCGATTCTGCCGTGGGTATGTCGTTTACCGAATTTACTTATCAGCTGATGCAGGCTTATGATTTTCTGTATTTGTACAAAAATCTGAATGTAAAACTTCAGTTTGGCGGTTCAGACCAATGGGGAAATATCACCACCGGCACCGAACTGATCAGAAGAACCGTTCAGGGCGAGGCTTTTGCATTTACCTGTCCGCTGACGACCAAAGCTGACGGAAATAAATTCGGAAAAAGCGAAGGCGGAGAAAATATATGGCTCGACAAAAACCGAACCTCACCTTATAAATTTTATCAGTTCTGGATGAATCAGTCGGATGAGGATTCCGAAAAATACATCAAAATCTATACTTTCCTGACTCAGAATGAAATCAGTGAATTGATTGAAAAGCACAAAGCAGAACCTCATTTGAGACAATTGCAAAAAAGACTTGCCAAAGAAGTAACCGAAATGGTTCACGGCAGAGAAGAGCTTGAAAATGCGGTGAAAGCGTCGGAAGTTTTGTTTGGGAAATCAACGGCTGATGATCTGAAATCATTGAATGCAGCTACTTTTCTGGCGGTTTTTGAAGGGGTTCCGCAAGCCAATATTTCAGTTTCCGATTTGGAAACCGGAATCAATATTGTGGATGCTTTGACTGATCATAGCGGATTTTTGAGTTCAAAGGGAGAAGCAAGAAGGGATTTGAAAGCCAACTCAATTTCTGTCAACAAAGAAAAAGTTTCTGAAGATTATACCATTTCAAAATCAAATTTGATTTCTGAAAAATACATACTTCTTCAGAAAGGAAAGAAAAATTATTTTATACTGATTGCGGAATAATTAAAGTGTCAGCCGTTGATCTTTTCCTGATCGCTTTCTGATTTCATCTTTTTTTCTTCCAATTTTTGTTTCAGATTGATCTCGTTGTCGGTCATCTTCAGATTGCCCGAATATTTTCCGCCCATTTCAACCGAGAAACGATTGACGGTGAGATTTCCTTCGAGCCTGCCGGATTCCATGATATAGAGATCACGACATTCGAGATCGCCGGTGAGTTTGCCGTAAACAATGATGTCGGTGCTTTTCAGTTTGCCAATGATTTCGGCTTTTTCACCCAATATGATTCCTTTGCTCAGCTCAACATTTCCTTCTACTTTTCCGTCAATTCGGATTGCGCCACTGCCGACGATATCACCTTTGACCGAAATTCCTTCTGCAATCACAGTGTCGATTGGCATATTGTTCAAACTCTTTGAGTTTTTTTCAGATTTACTTTTGCTAAACATTGCTTATAGACTTAAATATTCCTGAGGATTGATCTTTTCATCACCTCTGATAATTTCATAATGCACATGAGGCCCGGTACTTCTTCCGGTACTTCCCAATTTTCCGATAACTTCTCCCGATTTCACTTTCTGACCTGCTTTCACACTGATTTCCGACAAATGACCGTAAAGCGTTTTAAAATCATTTTTGTGCCGAATCACAACACAGTTTCCGTAACCGCCTTTTCGACCGGCAAATTCAACTGTACCGCCGGCAGTAGATCGGATCGGCTCACCGATTTCTCCGCGCAAATCGACTCCTTTGTGTCCTTCAATTCCTCCGCCTCCAAACGGATTGTGTCTCACACCAAAATGTGAAGTCTGTTCACCCTCATGCGGCTTGCCGATTGGCGTATTTTTGATCAGATTCTCCATTTTTTGAATGTCTTCAGAATAAAGTTCAGCAATTTCATTGATGTCGGTTACTTCAAATTCTATCGGGCCGCCTACATTTTCAAATTCAAGCGGTGCCAGTCCCCGATCTTCCATAAACCGGTTGATCCGAACCATACTCTGATTAATTGATTCAAACGACTGTTTTGCTTTCTCAATGTCGATTGCATTTTTAATCTGATTTGCCCTTGCTAGTTTTTCTTTGTAGATGGTGGTGTAGTAATTGCTGGTATTTTCATAGATAAAAAAGGCAATTACAAGCCCGAAACCGAGAAAAACTGCAGCTGCTATCAGCAGATACTTTTTCCAATGAAGCAAAATTGAAGTTGGTATCTGAATGGTCTTCTTACCCTTTCCGTTTGTATCGACAAAAAGGACAGAGGTTTTGTGTTTTAGCATAGCCTCAGTGTGTTAAAAAAGAATTTAAAGGTACTGTATTCAATTGCAGGCGGCAAGTTTTTAACAAAACTTTATCATAAAGCAAACCCTTCAAATCGTGAAGGGCTTGCCTGTAATTGATTAATCATCTATTATTTAATTCTTAATAATCTTAAAGGTTTCCACTTTGTTTCCTTCAAGCAGCACTCTGAACACATAGGTACCCGGAGCAATTGCTCTCAAACTGATTTTGCCATTTTGCAGCTTCAATCCGTCGATCAACCTCTGACCTGCAAGATTAAATACAGAGACAGATTCAACCGGTCTTTTGGAACTGATATTCAATTCATCTTTCGCCGGATTTGGCCAATAAGCAAAATCAGAATCGGCTATATCATTTGTACCGGCATAAGAACAATCACCCGCCACAAAAAAGACGGTATCCAAATTGTCATCATTCGGATTCCAGCTCGATCCGTTATCATCGCTTATATAGGCGGCTGAACCCTGAGTATTGGCAGAAGTTGCCAGCCACCAAACCACGGTTCCGCTCGAAACAGACATTTTGGATTCAATCCAATAGGTGCCTTCTGTCAGTAAAATCTGCAGATTTGGATCCACATCAAAAATCAGATGATAGATTGGATCTCCAAATGCAGAAGCATAAGCAATTGCTTGGGTCGGAACTGCATTTTCAATGGTATAAAGCACTCCGCCCGGCATTCCATTATTGTCCTCACGGATATTGATGGTTGCATTGTCCGGAATTTCAGGCTGATTTACATCAATGGTAATCTGTCTCACAAACAACGTCATACCCGGTTCGATTGTAAAATCATCTGCCACTCTGTAAACATCAGACTCGGTGATATTAAACGCATCATCAAATGAAGAAGTAATACCGTCGCCAAATACACAGTCAAAATCCGGCTCTTCAATGATAATCTGTTCGCCGCACTGAATCAGCCGGTCTCTGAAAGTCGTATCCGTATTGCACTGATCATCCAGGTGGGTATAAAATCTGTAAGCACCGTTTTCTTCTGGTGTCCATACCACCGGACTTTGACCGAAGGCAAGACTCACAGTGCCGTCTTCATCCGAAATTGTGATAAAATCAGTTGAAACAGAGCTTGAAAAAGTATATTCAACACCGGCAGTCAGATGGACAATCGAATATTCACCCGGCCAGGCAATATCAGCTACCACTTCAGGCTGGCCAAAACAAACCGGTGTATATTCTCCCCACTGTCCGGAAGGAGCATCCAGACAACCGCTTTCTTCCGGCACCTCTTCACAATCACCGGCTACAAAGAATACCATATTAATTTCGGAATCATACTCTTCCCAGCTTGAACCACTGTCAAATGACCAGACTGCGGGCGCACCGGTTGAGCCGGTTGAAGTCGCCAACCACCGGACATCATCACCGCTAGGAATGATCATCTCTGGCTGTATCCAATAAGTCCCTTCACCCAAAACAATGGGCGTAACCAAATCAAAGGTCAGATGATAAACCGGAGCGCCAAATGAAACCGAATAAAGAGTCGATGAAGTTGGAGCCAATTCCGCAGTTTCAACTGTAATCCCGGGCACACCTTCATTATCTTCACGGATATTGAGTACCGCATTATTCGGAACTTCAGGCTGATTTACATCCATCGTAATTTGTCTGATTGTAAATTCAATTCCTTCCGCAACTGTAAAATCATCTGCAATCATTACAGATTCAGGATCACTAATCAGAATTGCATCATCAAATGACTGGGTAATTCCGTCGCCCTGAAAACAGTCATAATCCGGTGTTTCAATAGTAACCGGACTGCCGCATTGGATAAATCTTTCTCTGAATGAATTGTCAACATTGCATTCTTCGTCGAGATGGGTATAGAATCTGTAAGCACCGCCTGTATCGGGCGTGAAAACTACCGGACTCTGACCGTAAACCAGCGAACCGATTCCGTATTCATCCGAAATTGTAATGAAATCGGTTGCAACCGAACTTGAGAAAGTATATTCAACACCTGCTGTCAGATGAACAATCGAATACTCGCCCGTCCGCGCCGACTCAGCGACCACTTCGGGTCCCCCGATGCAGTAGGGTGTATAATCACCCAACTGGCTGTTTGGTGCATCAAGACAACCCGGATCTTCGGGTGCGAGCTCGGCATCCACAGTCACATCGTCAATCACCACACCGAAACCCCAGTTGTTCAAACCTTCGAAAGCAATATAATATTCGGATTTGCCGGCAGATTCGGGCAAATCGAGTGTCACTTCTGTCCAGGTATTTACATTTGAAGTGTAAACTGCTCCCGGAATCACTGTCCAACTGCCGTTGGCTGAATTTTTATAATAAACTCTCAATTCATTCTGATCACTCGCCCAAACCTGATTTGCATACCAAAAATTCAGCGTTGCATTCTGCATCGCCGAAAAATCAAATCTTGGAGAAGTCAGTTTTGTTGCTAACTGAACATAGGTTTCTGCAGAGAAATTTGCATTTTTTGCACCTCCGTGTGCCGTTTGAACGTCTCCTCCGTTTCCGGCACCGGCTCTGTATATCCAATTGGTTGTACCGTATACATATTCGTTGACCCAACAGTCTCTTAGGGGACTGTCGTCTTCAAATGATTCGTCAAAAGGGAAACTGTCAATTACTGCATTTTCACAGGTTTCTTCCGGCGGTTGAGAATCGCAGTTCAAATCTGTATAGGTTGACTGCGCTCCGCCGTTGAGTCTGCCCGAGACCAATATTCCAATTTCGTTTGAAACTTCATAATGCGGTCTGTTGTCGTTTGTTGTTCCCATTGACTCTATGTAAAATGTCAGCGGACCTTCAGAAATCACCTCCTTTATCTCGTCATAACCCAAACTGTAATTTCCGCCGGAAAGCAAAATATTATCCGAACTGTCTTTCAACGTCCAGCTTACTTCATCTCCAAAAAAATCATCCCAAACATGCACCGTCCAGGCGCAGCCTTCACTTCCGGACGGATCTGCATCATCGCATTCGCCTGCAACAGTCATTAGCCCTTCAACCTTTTCATCGTTTTCATCGTTTTCATCCTTATATACTTCCCAAATCGATCCGTTGAGTGACTGCCAGGTCGGATAAGTAGCCGATGATGTTTCATAAATTGAGGACACCCAATAGCCATAATCGGAAGTTGTACTCGGGGCTGCCGAAATTCCAACCCAAAAATGCTCGTCTTCTGTATCGGAATTGTTGAATTCAATCGGAACCGGCATTGTAATTTCAATCGTCCATTGCGGAAAATCGGTCTGACCAAATACACCGTTTGGCGTTATATCTGCAGTCAGTCCGGAATAAACAGTCCCAATCTGTGCTCCCACTCCCTGAAGATTATCCCTATAAAATGAAACATCAAAGGTCGTCGGCAAACCACTGAGCGTGACCATTTCAAGTTTAATGGTCTGAAGAACGAATTTTGTACCGCCGGGAACAATGAAATCATTAGCAACTTTCAGATGATCGATTCCGTCATCTATAAAACCCACACCATTGAAAGTGTCACCCGTAAATATCTGAGAACAGTTTTCGGGTGTCAAAGCCGAAAAATCTTCAAGAAAATAAGTTTTATCTGCCGATTTGAAAAAATTACAGGATAAATCGGCTGTTTCCGTTTCCTCCAAAAAATAAAATTCTCCGGTAAAAATCTTTTGATCAAGATTCAAAGACCGGAGCTGAAATTCTTCTGATTGTGTCTGAACACCTTCTAACTGCCATGGCGCAGCACCCAACGGGGTCGTTAAAATCAGAAACGCAGACAGCTTAAAAAAAAGCGTTCTGAATAAAAATAAATTATTCCTCATCTTACTTTGATTATATTTTGGACTAAATTATAAAAAATATGTTTCCTGACTTCCCCGATTTAAATCTTATTTTTGCAGTTAATGGAACTGAAATTTCAATCTTACAATCTCAGATTCAAAATCCCGGGCGGCACTTCAAGAGGTGTGCTGACTGAAAAAGAAACCTTTTTGATAAATCTGAGATTAAATGACTCAAAAGAAACCGAGTTTTACGGAGAAGCGGGACTTTTTAGAGGTTTGAGTGCGGATGACAAACCCGGATATGGACAAAAACTGAAATCGGTCTGTGAGAATTTTGATTTCAATAATACCGACTGGTGGGAAGATTTGAGAGAATACCCATCCATACAATTTGGGCTTGAGCAGGTGCTGAAAGGAAAAGAAAATTATGAGGGAAAAGAATTTACCGATGAATTCAATCCGATACTTTTTCCGTCCGAATTTACTGATGGAAAAAAAGGAATCCGAATCAACGGTCTGATCTGGATGGGCAATGCTGAATATATGAAATCACAAATCAAAGAAAAACTTGCCCAAAACTTCAAATGCATCAAATTCAAAATCGGGACAGACTGGGAATCAGAAAAAGAAATCATTAAAAACCTCAGAAAAGAATTCAAAAAGCAGGATTTGGAACTCAGGGCGGATGCAAACGGTGCTTTTGGTTTTGAACAGTCAAAAACGATTTTGAATGAATTGGCCGAACTCGATATCCATTCCATAGAACAGCCGATCAAAGCCGGTCAGATTCAGGAAATGGCAGCGCTTTGCGAATCAACACCGACACCAATCGCACTCGATGAAGAACTGATCGGTGTGTTTTATAAATCCGAAAAACAAAAACTGATTGAAACCATCCGGCCACAATATATTATTCTGAAACCGAGTCTGGTCGGCGGATGGAAAGGAAGTGAGGAATGGATTGAAATTGCCGAAAAACAAAATTCGGGCTGGTGGATCACATCTGCATTGGAGAGCAATATCGGCCTGAATGCAATCGCACAATGGACTTACACGCTGAACAACCCGATACCGCAGGGATTGGGCACCGGCTCACTGTTCAGGAATAATTTTCATTCGAGACTGAAAGTCATGGGTGAAGAACTGTATTTTGTTTAATTTTGAATCATGAAAAAATTAATTTTTCTTTCCATTGTATCATTGTTTGCATCATGCAGTCAGCAGAGAGCAATTCAAAATCCGGAAAAAGTTACAGAAGCAGCCTCAGCAGTTGAGGAAGCTGCAGAAATCATCAATGCAGAAACTGAAATCAGAGATTTTCAGAATGAATTGATTGATGAATGGAACAATCCGGAAACAACACCTTTGCATGAAGAAGAAAAAGCAGATTTCAAAGGCATCACATTTTTTCCGGTCGATCTGAAATACAGAATCAATGCTGATTTCAAACCGATTAAAGACGGAAAAACACTCCCCTTCCCGACTTCTGCCAACAAAATCAAATATTTTAAAGAATACGGAAAAGCAACATTCACACTGGACTCAAAACAATTTGAACTCACTTTGTATCAGTCAGACCCGCCTCATACTGAAGATGATGAATCATTGTTTTTGCCGTTTATGGACGAAACCGGAGGCGAAACTTCTTACGGAGGCGGCAGATATTTGGATTTGTATATTTCCGACATCAAAAACGGGAAAATCCTGATTGATTTCAATCAGGCATACAATCCGTATTGTGCGTACAGCAATTATTACAACTGCCCGATTCCGCCGGCAAACAATTATCTGGAAACCGAAATCAGAGCGGGCGTTAGCTATCAGCAATGAAAATACTCGATTTTTCAAAAAATATTTTTGAACCGCTGAATCCTGAAATCCGGTGGCAGAAATCGATACTTGATTTTTTGGACGAATGGAATTCAAAAGATGATTTTGTCATTGCACATACTTCAGGTTCGACCGGAAAACCAAAGGAAATCAGACTGACAAAATCAGCAATGCGTCTGAGCGCACAACTGACCGGTGAATTTTTTGATCTGAAAACCGGAAATACGGCGCTGCTTTGTATGCCGGTAAATTTCATTGCAGGAAAAATGATGATGATCAGAGCAATCGAACTCGGTTTGAAACTGTATTGCACAGAACCAAAAGCAAAAATCAATCTGACTGAATATCCAAAATTGGACTTTGTACCAATGACACCGATGCAGGTTGAAAAATCATTTGATTCGATTCACAAAATCAAAAAACTGCTGATCGGCGGTGCGCCGTTGTCGGATGAATTGAGGAATAAATTACTCCAAACAAAAACCGATGCCTACGAATCCTACGGAATGACCGAAACCATCACCCATATCGGGCTGAAGAAGATTTCCGAAAAATCTTTCCAATGTCTGAATCAGGTTGAAATCAGAAAAGACGAAAGAAATTGTCTGGTGATTAAAACGCCTTATTTTGATGACGAAATCGTGACCAACGATCTGGTTGAAATCATCGACCGGAATCATTTCAAATGGCTGGGGCGTTTTGACCATGTAATCAATTCGGGCGGCATCAAACTGATTCCGGAACAGATTGAAGAAAAATTAAAACCCTATATCCGACAGGAATTCATCATCAGTTCGCTTCCGGACAAAACTTTGGGCGAAAAACTGATACTGATTATTGAAGACGAAAAATCAGATTTTTCAATTCCAAAAGATGTTTTGGATAAGTTTGAAAATCCAAGGGAAATTTATTTTATCAAAGAATTTCCAAGAACCGAAAGCGGAAAAGTTAAGAGACAGGTATTAAACGAAATTTGTCAAAATCAGAGTTAAATCATTCCTTTTTTGATACAAGAACAGTGCAGGCTTTAATGTCAAATTATTATGAAACATTTTCATTCAAATCACACCGTTTCTTCTTTTGGCTGAATTTCATAAACGCCCAACTGCATAGGTAAAATCGTATTTTCAAAAACCGGTTTGGCTTCATCCAAAAAGACTGTAAGATCTTCGTATCGGTTTGAAAAATGCCCCAAAATCAACTGTCCGACTTCCGCATCTCTGGCGATCATCGCAGCTTCTCTCGCTGTGGAATGCGCCGTCCTGTCCGCCATTTCCTGCAAATCGCTCAAAAAAGTGGATTCGTGATAAAGCAGATCCACACCTTTGATAATCGGAACAATCTCAGGCCAGTAACAAGTGTCCGAACAAAATGCATAAGACTGTGTTTTTGGCGGATCAAATGTCAGTTTTGAATTTGGAATCACTTTTCCGTTTTTGAGTTTAAAATCCCTGCCTCTTCTCAGATTTTCATAATCGCAGATTTCAATTTCGGGATAAGTGTGAATCGCATCAATGTTCAGTTTTCTGAGTTTTGGTTTTTCACAAAACAGATAACCGTTGGTATAAATTCTGTGCTGAAGCGGAATGGTGAAAACCTCAACTTTTTCATCTTCATAAATTTTTACAGATTCAGTCTTGTCCAATTCAGTAAAAATCAGTTCATAAGTACACTTTGATTCGGTATGCCTGAGCTGATTCATAATGAAATCCTGAATTCCTTTCGGACCAAAAATATGAAGCGGTGTTTCTCTTCCCAGCAGCTGAAAAGAGCTGATCAGACCAATCAGTCCAAAGACATGATCGCCGTGAAGATGCGAAATAAATATATGATTGATTCTTGAAAATTTTGCTTTTGCCTTTCTCAGCTGAACCTGGGTTCCTTCGCCGCAATCGATCAGAAACATCCTGCTTTCGACTTCCAAAAGCTGTGCAGTTGGCGCAACTTTTCGTTTTGGAACTGCAGAATTATAACCCAGTATGGTTAATTTTAAACTCATTTCGGATAAATATTTTTAATCTCAAATCAAAAAACCGTTTTTGGCTTTTTGCCGCTGATGACTGAAAAATCAGTTGTTTTCCACAAAGTTAATCAATTTCTGAACTGCTCTGGCTCTGTGACTGATCCGATTTTTTTCATTCAAATCCATTTCAGCAAATGTAATTTCATAATCTTCGGGCACAAAAACCGGATCATAACCAAAACCTTCGGTTCCTTTGGTTTCATCAATGATTTTGCCGTGAATTTCACCCGTGAGGAAATTGATTTCGTCCTTCCAAAACAGACAAATCACGGTTTTGAAATAAGCTTTTCGATTTGATTTATTTTCTAATTCTTTGAGTAATTTCTCAATATTGTCAGCCGAATCCCCGGTTCCCGCATATCTTGCCGAATACACACCCGGCGCACTGTCAAGCGATTCTACAAACAAACCGGTATCGTCTGCAAAAACATTTTTGCCGTAAATTTTATAAATCGTTTCTGCTTTGATCCTTGAATTCTCTTCAAGCGTATTCCCGTTTTCTTCAATTTCCTGATGAAAACCAATATCGTTCAGTGACAGCAGATGAATATCTTTTGGCAGAACCGCTCTGATTTCATTGACTTTATTTTCGTTATGAGACGCAAAGATCAGCTCCATTCGGGTTTGTTTTTGGTTAATTTATAAATCATCCATCCGCAAATAATCGCAAGAAAAAAGAAAATTGTCACATTCATAAAATTATTCGGATTGCTGACACTGCCTTCAAGGGTTCCTTCTTTGATCATAAATACAAACGAAATTGTATTGTTCAGCGCATGCAGAAACATACACAGCCAGAGCGATCGGGTCCGGTAATAGACAAAACCGAAGATTGCGCCCAGAAAACCTGCAGCGATAAACTGCCAGGGATTCAGATGTGCCGCGCCAAACAGCAGTGAACTGACAAAGATTGCAACAATGGGCGAAGTTCCGTTTTGAAGCAATCCGCGCAGCAAAATTCCGCGAAACAGAATTTCTTCTATAATCGGCGCCAATATGCAAACAGTGATGAATCCTGCAATTTTGTGATTCAACATCACTTCAAAACCGGATTTGAACATTTCGTACAATTCCTCCAAAAAAGCATTTCCGACGGTCGGAACGATTGAACCGATCATTTCTGTAAACGGAATCAGAAAAATATACAGCAAAGTGCTCAAAAGTATCAGTGCAATGCTGGTCGGGTTCATAATGTGTTTTCTGATCACATCCCAACTGATGTTCAGCATCGGAAGAACCAGCAGCATCGCCAAAATCCCGCCCGCCAGATAAGACAGCGGAATCGTAACATCAAGCAGTGACGGCCAATATTTGCCCGGCAAACCAACGACTGCAGCAACAAACTGCATACTGATAACGATATAAATCGCAACCGGAACAGATTTCAAAACCGAAATTTTAAAATTCGGATTTCCGCCGGTTTGGATTATTTTGAAAAAATTTTTCAAATCATTCATGATGATAAGATTTGCCCTGCAATATACTAAAAGCACGGTACAACTGCTCGGTGAGAAAAAGACGAACCATCTGATGGGTGAATGTCATTTCAGAAAGCGAAAGTTTGCGGTTGGCGCGTTTGTAAAGACTTTCCGAAAAACCGTACGGACCGCCGATCACAAAAATCAGCTGTTTGACCGAACGGTTCATCAAATCCTGAATTTCTTCCGCAAAACGCACAGAATTCAGCTGTTTTCCTTTCTCATCAAGCAGAATTACATAGTCTGACTGATTGATTTTTGACAACAACAGTTCAGCTTCCCTTTCTTTTTGTTGTGATTCCGAAAGGTTTTTCCGATTTTTGATGTCGGGAATTTCAATCCGTTGATAATTCCAATGCGCAGGAAGTCTTTTTTCATATTTCAGAATCAGTTCCTCGATTGGTTTCTCGTCGGTTTTCCCAATACAAATTGTGATGATATTCATTTTCGAATATTCGGACTGATTGCAAAAGTATGGCTAAAGCTTCAAAAACGAAAAAAAAACAGACCGACAATCTGTTGACGCGAACCGCAAAGAAAATCAGGTTCAAATCGATCAACGACACATCGCTGTACACATTGCTGGGCATACTTTTCAAAGGAATCAGCAACCGCACCTTCGGGCTTCGTGTCGGCGCAGTCGCCTGGGCATTCTTTTTCAGCCTGTTCCCTTTTCTGCTGTTTTTGTTCAGTATGCTGCCCTACGCACCGCTTTATGACGAAATCAGACAACTGCTTTTTTCGGAATTTATTCCAAGGATTTTGCCCGAAAGAATTACAAATGAAGTGGTTGAATATATTTCTCAAACCGCCGGCGGAAAAAATGGGAGAACCATCGGCTGGCTGTTTATTTTTCTGACCATATTGCTTTCTTCAAACGGAATCACTGTACTGATCAACGGCTTCAACGCCTCATATCACGGATATGCAAGACAGCGAAAAGGAATCCAAAACCGTTTTTTGTCGGTGGTACTGACTTTGTTTTTTGTGATTTTCATTATCGCACAGCTGATACTCACTTATTACACAAATTTCGCCTGGCGATATATTGAAGAATTCGGCTATTTTCAGGAAGTCCCGAAGATGATACAGGTATTTAATTTCGCATCGGCATCTCTCTTTTATTTCACCTCACTGACCATGCTGTATTATTACGGCACCAACATCAAACAAAGATTCAGAAGCGTCGCGCCTGGCGCACTGATGGCGACCGTACTCTTTTTTGTGACTCTGATGGGATTTCAGTTTTATGTAAAACGGCTGAATTATTATGACGTCCTCTACGGTTCGGTTGGTTTGGTGATGATCATGATGGTGTTTGTGTACATCAACGTACTGCTGATTATGATCGGATACGAACTGAACGCAGCCATCCATTATGCCAAATACAGAAAGAAGAATTAATTCGTGTGATCTGCAATCATTCTGTGTTTTCCTGCCTTTTCTTTTAGAAACCGATTAACCTCTGCGCTGTGTTTTTCGGGAAACAGTACATGTACATTTGCACCCGCATCCAAAGTAAAAAATACCGGAGCTGAAGTCTGTTTTCTGAATGCCCAGATATTTTCAATCAGTTTCATGGTATCGGGTTTCATCAGTATATAATAAGGGTGTGAAGTCATCATCATCGCATGCAGACTCAGAGCTTCATGTTCAACGATGGTTCCAAAAGTTTCCAAATCGCCGTTTTTCAAAACCGGAATCAATTTCTTCAAATTTTCTTCAGCCGATTCAAAACGCTTTTCGGCATAGGGATGATTGTTCATCAGATTGTGGCCGGCTGTACTCGAAACCGATTTCTGCCCTTCTTCAATCAGCACCACCGTATCTCTGAAATTTTTATAAACCGGATGAATTTCACCCGGATAAGGAATCGCATACAAATCCGAACTTCCGCTGATCAAATCGGTTTTTCCCCAAACGGTGATACCCGGATAAACCGAACGGCAGGCACTGCCCGAACCGAGTCTCGCCAAAAAAGAAGCTTTCTTCAGTTTTTGACCGGCACTCAGATTTGCGCCCAAAAGATTTTCAATTTCGGTCAGACAAAATGCAAGCGCACCCATACCGGAAGCAGAAGATGCGATACCGCTGCTGTGCGGAAAAGTATTTGAAGTATGGAGCTCAAATTCAAATTTCTTTAAAAACGGAACAAAATCTTCAATCCTTTTGAAAAACGAATAAATCTTAGGTTCAAAATCCGGCTGATGATTTCCTTCAAAAAAAACTTTCAGACTGAAATCATTTGTCGGATTGGGTTTGAATTTTAACTCGGTCTCGGTTCTGCTTTTGTTGAGCGTAAAACTCAAAGAAGGATTCATCGGAATCTGAATTTCTCTTTTTCCCCAATATTTGATCAATGCAATATTGGACGGACAGACTGCCGAAACACTTCCCTGCCCATCAAATTTCCCATGATTTAATTTTGATTTGAATTCATCCATACCTTTCACAATGAGTCAAAACTAAGCTATTTTAATCAATTTGAATTTTTTGATTTCAGTCGCAGATACCTTTCAGAATGAAATTTAATCGAATCTTTGACCGAAATAAATTTAAAATCCAAAGCATCCGAAATTTTCTGATTCGAGTAATTTGATTTTCCGGTCAGCGCAAAATAGGCTGCTTTGCTGATTCCCGGACCGCCAAGCATCAGACTGAGTTTTGAAATGTTTTTAATGAATTTCAATTCAGCATTTGAAAGTACGGTCATCTTTTTCAGTTTGTGATTTTTTCTGATCAGATCAAACACTTCAGAAAATTTCAAATCCTCTGCATTCAGTATAAATTTCCGGTTCCAAATTTTTCTTTCGGCCAGTTCTGCCAGACAAAAAGCAACATCGCGCACATCCACAAAACCAGTAATTCCATCAGTGGTAAGGCCTGATTTCTTAAAAGCTCTCTCGAAAAGACTTTCACTCGACCGTTTTGAATTCAGACTGCCGATAATCACCGACGGATTGACGATGCAAATATTCATACCTGTTTCTTCAGAAGTCCGATAGATTTCCATTTCGGCTTTTCTTTTTGAAATTGCATAATCAGAATGCGACAGTTCAGGATTCCACTTTGAATTTTCGTCGGTCATTTGACTTCCGGTTTCTGCATCCAAAGTTGAAATTGAGCTGACAAACAAGAAGTTGGAAACTGACATTTCTGCTGCTGTATTGATCAGATTTTCGGTTCCTGTCACATTGGTCCGATAGATTTTCTTACTGTATCTCGGATCAAAACCGACTTTTGCGGCGGTGTGATAAATCGTTTCGACACCTTCCATCGCATTTGAAAGTGAAGGCAGATCAAGCAAATCGGCATCAATCCATTCGATTTTTTCAAAATGTTCGAGGTCAAGAAATTCAAGAAACAAATTTTTGACCGGCTCAACGGATGAACCGATTCTTTTCATTGCACGAACCGACTTTCCTCTTTTTGAAAGTTCAAGCAGCAGCCAGCTGCCGACCAAACCAGTTGCTCCGGTCACCAAATTCATAGTGCGAAGATAGGGTTTTTGAAAATCATCATTCGATCGGAATCTGAGCGGTTTGCAGGAATCAGTTTATTTTGATTTGAGCTTTTGAAGCGTCTGTTTTGTGAAATCCGACAATACCAGACGACCGCTCATTTCTGCTCTTTTGGGCATGATTTCTTTCCAGTCGTCGGTTCCGGTCCAGAAAACTGATTTCAAATCTCTCATCGCTTCAGGACTGTACACTGTCAGGTCTTTTGCAAATTTGAATGCCGCTTTTTCACAGGTTTCCGAATTTGGATAAACCGAATTGTACATCCCTTTTTCTCTGATCCATTCTGAAGATTTCCATTCGGACGGATTCATCGTCATTTCTGAAAAAGCTGTAATTCCGATTTTTCTGGTGATGGCGGGTTCAACCACAAACGGCCCGATGCCGATTGACAATTCGCTCAATCGAACCGAAGCGCTCTCGGTTGCATAAGCATAATCACAGGCAGCCGCCAGACCAACGCCGCCACCGACGACCTTGCCGACGATGCAGCCCACAATAAATTTCGGACAACGGCGCATTGCCATGATCACATTGGCAAAACCCATAAAAAATTTCTTCCCTTTATCGAAATCACTGATGGTCAGCAGTTCGTCAAACGAAGCGCCGGCACTGAAAACCCGGTCGCCCGCGCTTTTCAGAACGATTACCTTTACTTCATCATTTTTCCCCAGCGCATCAAGAACCCGAGTCAGCTCTGTCAGCTGAGTGCTCGGAAACGAATTGCTTTTGGGATGATAAAATTCAACTGTTGCGATTTTGTCCGCTATATCGCTTTTGATGTAATATGAATCCATTTTTTTGACTGATTTAATTTGAAATCTAATTTACAGAATTTTGACGATTAATTCTCGGCATCGTAATATAATTTGTAATATTTCTTGCCCTTTTCATCCACACCCTGTTCGATCATGCTTCGGTTTCCGTGAACATAAATGTGAAAATTTTTGTCTAATTTGATGATGCTTTTGAAGAATCTCGCGTTTTTTTTCACCGCATTTTTTGAAATGTCAAAATGATCGTTCAGCTCTATGTCATAGACTTCTTCAAATTTGTTTTTGTAATTGCTGAAACTCTGTTTCAATTCTTCCTGGGCAAGCACTTTGTCAGCAAAATCTTCGATTTCAAAGGTATCCGATTCTTTGAAAAAATTCACAGAACGATTGAGTAGATCCGCCTGATCGACACGGTTGATCTCAAACTCTTCGGGCATCTGATCCATCACAAAACTCTTGCAGAGACTAAGCGTGTTTTCGGTATCAAAAAACTCGTCTTCTCTTTTTTTGATTCCGAGAAACTCATCTGCCCAAATCCCAAAATCATCTCCTTTGCCTTTGTCAATCGAGCAAAGCACAAAACCTTCATCCGATTCGATGTTGAAAATCAGACAGCCTTTGTCCATCTTTGAAAGCGGGATTCCGGCATCAAGACTCAAATCATAATTGTTCTGATTGGGAATTGCTTTCAGTATTCTTTCCTTGGTTTCAGATTTAAAAATTCCGACTGCAGCGGCATTTTCGCCTTCGATCAGCGAATCCGGAAAATAAACCACAAACAGTTCACCGCCGACTGTCTTTGAACTTCCGCTCACCGAATACAGTTTCTGTGCAATTTTCACCGAGTTTTGAAGCAGTTGTGACGGATCTTCAAAAATGCTTTTTACGGCAGAATAAACTTCGTTTTCATCCAAATTTTCTTCATAAAAAAATTGAAAATACTCTTCGGTTCTGAATGGTTTTTGAAAATAATCATAAAGCGTTTCAGCCATTTCGGGCGGATAAAAAGTCAGCGTTTTTGACAGATGGGTTCCTTCGTCGGCTGTGCTGTTTCCGACACGGTGAATGATTAGATCAAAAGTTTCGTCTGTATTTAAAGCGTGCATAATTCTAATTTGGATGGCGAATTTAATCAGGTTTTGTCAGAAAATAAAAAATCCCGCTCAATTGCAGGACTTTTTTGTGACCACGGCAGGGTCGTAACTTTTTCCCGAATTCCGTTCTAATAAACAGTTTCTGATTTCAAATTTACAAAAGGGGGCTGTATAGGGGGAATTATCCCAAAAAACAATTATCAGACAATCAATGAATTATCGAACTCATTAATTCTCTCCAAAGCAGTTTCTACAAAGAATTTATTAGAGAATAATTCCGTCTTTCGGTTACTCCAATCGTTTAATTTCGAAATAATTATTTCGGAATCTTTGGTATTTTCTTTTTCGGAAATATAATCAATCGTAGAAAGTAGTTCCAATCCAAAAGGCGAATAGAATCCGTCCAAAAAGTTTTTGGTCTTTTCAATTATTTCCAAATATTCCTGATTGGGTAGATTTTTCAGGTAATCTAAAACTTCATTTTCGGCATCCATCAGCAAACCGATTTCTTCAAAAGGCTTTTTATCTTTGGAACTATATCCCAAAATATAGCTTCCGTTGAGGTAATACAGCAGATGTTTTACTTTTCCCGAATATGGTCCATAAAAATTCGGTTTATATTCCAATCTAAACGCATTTTTAGCTCCAAAACGTTGAAGGAAATAAGCAATTTTTTCAGCCGAAAACTCTGATACAAATTCTCCGTTTTTTACCAATTCATACAAAACGGCTAAAAGCATCGCCCGTGCTGGGGTTAATTTAACTCTTTCTTTTTTCAGAACTTCTTTGATTTTAGCATTTGGTTGATAAACCAAAATAGAAGCATTTAAATCACTTAAATATTTTTCGATAAGGGTTTTTACCTTTTGCCAGTCTAAACCACCGTTACCAGCACCCAAAGGTGGTAAAGCAACAGATTCAATATTATTATCAACGATATATTTCCGCAATTCAAGAAGTCCGTCCTCAATATAACTATACTCTGAGGGTTTCCGCCAATCGGTTTTCGTAGGAAAGTTGATGATGATTTTCTTTCCAGACACAAGATTTTCTTCGGTTGTAATTAAGAGCTTTCCAACACTTAATTCTTCATTATCGCACGCCTTTCGGTAAATTTTATAATTAGTAGGAAAAGCGTTTTTGAATTGCAGGGCAATTCCTTTACCCATAATTCCAACGGTATTTACGGTATTTACCAATGCTTGGGCATCGCTTTCCAATAAATTTCCTTCAACGTACTTAATCATCAATCAAAAATAAAACTTTTCACGAATTACAACTAAATTCTCTTGAATTCCAAAATCCAATAATTTTTTCTTCGCTTTTTCATTATAAACAACCCAACCCGAAATAGTGTCCAATGGAATATTTCCCTCAACCAAAAATTCGGCTTCTTTTCTTCGTTTCAAGTCTAAATCGTTTTCGTCACTCCAAAAATCTTTTTTAATCGCATCGAAATCCAAGATTTCTTCCACCGAATTAATTTCATCTTTCCCAAAGAATTCAGACAACCTACTCACAGCATGACCGTTCGTAAAAAGAAACGAAAGTCGGGATTGGATTATTTTCTCAACATTCGTTACACAATATACAATATTTTCGGGATTCTGAACAGGAACTCCGTTATAACCTTTTTGAACAACATACAACATCGGCATTTTGTACCAAAAATAAAAAGGAAGAAATTCATTCAAGTTTTTACCATTTGGAACAATCACAGAACTTCGTCTATCAATTAGGCTACCGTCGCCAATCGGAACGTAATTTTCATTCGCATTTTCTGAGGTAGCCAAAGTCAAACCGTTTAACAAGATATGCGGTACATTTTCAATATGCACCATTCGAAATAAACGTATTTTATTTGACTCCACCATACATAACAAAAGTAAAGAATTTAAGAGTAGGAAAGGCTGTCTTAAAGAAAAAGAAAAACCGCAATGTGTTTTGCGGTTTTTGTGACCACGGCAGGATTCAAACCTGCAACCTTCTGAGCCGTAATCAGATGCGCTATTCAGTTGCGCCACGTGGCCTGATTTTTGGACTGCAAAGATAAAACTTCTTTCTGTTTTATCAAAAATATGTTTTTTCGAACCAATTCAAAAGCTTTAAGACATTTGACTTAAATTGGCCGAATGAAATATTTGAACTTTTTTTTGTCCATTCTGATTTTTTCGACCGGATGTAAAAATGAACCGAAAACCGATTCGATCACCGGAAATCAGAATCTTTTAAAATATTCAAAACAGCTGAAAATGACCGAATCGGCCGACAGTGTGTTTATCTTTTCGGGCAATGAAAAACTGTCATTTTCAAAAAACGAACTTCCGCTGAAAACCGCTATGGTCGTTCCGACTTCTGTTCTCAGCTATCTGGATGAACTCGGTCTGATCGGTGCAGTCAAAGGAATCAGTCAGCCGGATTTTGTATTCAATCCAAAAATCATTGATTTGTACAATCAAAACAAGCTGGAAGCAATTGGCTCTTTTGATGAAATCTTTGTCGAAAAAATACTGGTTTCAAAACCGGATATTTTTGTCACTTCTTCGGGCCCGACGCTTGCAAAATATCACCGACAGATTGAAGATGCCGGAATCAGACTGCTTTATATCGATGAATATGACGAAGCTGAACCGCTGGCAAGGGCAGAATATGCGAAGGTGTTCGGAAAACTGTTCGGAAAGGAAAAGGAAGCAGATGAACTGTTTGAAGAGATTGAAAAAAATTACAATGAAATCATTTCAAAAATCAAAGATTCAAATCAAAACCAACCGACTGTTTTTGCCAACCAGATTTATGGTGATGTGTGGTATATGCCGGGCGGCAGAAGTTTTCAGGCGAGGCTTTTCAAAGATGCAGGCGGCGATTATCTGTGGCAGGACAATGACTCGGACGGAAGTCTGAAGCTGAACTTCGAATCGGTTTTTGAAAAAGCAGCAAATGCAGATTTCTGGCTGAATGCAGGTGATTTTCCAAATTTGAAATCGCTGACCGGCAGCTATAAAAATTACGAATGGTTTGCAGCGGTCAAAAGCAAAAAGGTTTACAACTGGAACAAACGGTCAAATGAAAAAGGTGCAAATGATTATTTCGAAACCGGGACCGTTCGGCCCGATATGGTTCTGAACGATCTTGCGGCTATTTTCTACCCTGAACTGTTTCCGGAATATGAACTGTTTTTTTATAAAAATTTAGAATAGAAAGTCTTCAAAATTTTGTCTTGATAAAGAGGATTCTTTATATGAAATCGAAAATTTAGGCGTGATTTTTCGATTAAGATTAGAAGGAATCAATCCTGTCCTAAATAAAATTATAGGAAAAAACTCAAAGCCGTCAATAAAGCGATTGCGGTAAATTTTCATAAATTTTGAAAAAGAACCCCTTGATAATATTTTTGGGGGATTTCGGGTGGTG
>Ga0206116_1000101_pt1 | contig 134723 bp, 129 predicted proteins | sample 3A1Ametagenome_FD_178000 | JGI IMG/M metagenome (GOLD analysis project Ga0206116, IMG submission 178000) | Enriched microbial communities from leaf-cutter ant dump, University of Wisconsin, Madison, United States - 3A1A | ecosystem: Environmental > Terrestrial > Nest > Insects nest > Nest dump...
GGGCGGGGTGATCCTGGCCGGACCGGCGCTGATCGGCGCCACCGCGACCGAAATCCTGCGCGGGACCGGCTTCACCGGTGCCGTGGTGACCGTCACCGGGCTGCGCATCGCCGACGGGTGGCGGGGGCTGCGGCTGGAAATCAGCGGTGACAGCGGCCCACTCGAAGCCGCGGCCAAGGCGCTGGATTTGCCGATGTCGGGCCGGCTGATCCTGTCCGGCGCGTTGGTGGTCGGGACGGATGGCGGCGCCGTGACCGTGACCCCCGATGGCTGCCTGCCGGCCAAGGCGGAAGGATTGACGGTTTCCGCCCAGCGTCTCGACCTGCCGCAGGGAGCGACGCTGTGCGCCGTGCAGAAGGGTGAGCTTCTGCGCTGGGCGCCCGGCTCCATGACCGTCGCGGCAGAGCTGCAGGCACCGCGGCTCGACTTGCCGACGAGCAGTCTGCGGGCAGAGCAGGTCGTGCTGCGGCTGGGGCAGGACGGCACCGGACGGCGGGCGGATGCCACCGTCGTGCGGCTGACCAACACGGCCAAGCCGGCGCCCGTCGTGCCGCTGGCCGTCACCATGCAAGCGGTTCAGGCGGGGGAAGGTCCCTGGACCATCGACGGCAGCGCCAAGGGCGCAAACGGTCTTCTTACGGTCGGTCTGAATGGCACCTATGACCAGAGCGCCGGCAGCGGGCGACTGGAGGCGGTGGCGAAGCCGATCCGACTTGCCGGGAACGGACCGGGTCTCGCCGCCATCTCGCCGTTGGGCGCGACCTTCTTGGAGAAAGCGTCCGGCACGCTGTCCGGCAAGGCGACACTTTCCCTGACCCCCAAGGGCTTCACCACGGCCGGTCAAGCGGTCGTCAAGGATTTGGCCGGCGCCACCGGTCCGGTGACGGTTGCCGGTGTCAGCGGTACGGTCGCCCTATCCAGCCTGTCGCCGCCGGTGATCCCGGACGGGCAGAAGCTGTCCATCGGCCTTCTGGATGTCGGCATTCCGCTGACCGATGGGACGCTTCTGTTCGGTTATGGGCGCGACGGGCGTCTCGATGTCGACCGGGCCGAGTGGCGCTGGGCCGGCGGCACGCTCCATGCCGACCCGTTTGAACTGGCACCCGACAAGCCGAAGGGAACGGTCATCCTGCATGCCGACGGGATCGATGCGGCAAAGCTGCTGGAACTGATCGCCGTGGATGGGCTGGAGGCAAGCGGCAAGCTGGCCGGCACCCTTCCTGTGGTCCTTGCCGGCGATACGGTCACGTTGAACGGTGGTGTCCTCGAATCGGCGGGCCCCGGCACATTGCGTTACGACCCCGCCAAGCCGCCCTCCGGCCTGAAGGGGGAGGAGGGGAGCCCGACCGCCATGCTGATGGGCGCCCTGACTGACTTCCATTACGAAACGCTGCGGATCACCATCGACGGGCAGGCCGGCGGCGAACTCAGCGCCGGCTTCTCCCTGCGCGGGGCCAACCCGTCATTCTACGATGGCTATCCGGTCGCGCTTAACCTTAAGCTGTCCGGCGCGCTCGACCGGATTCTGCGCCAGAACCTCGACGTCTACCGGATTCCCGACACAGTGCGGGAGCGGATGACCGGCTCCGACCAGAAGGACCAATGATCGCCACATGATTATCAGATTTTTCCCCACAGGCCTGACGGCTGCCCTCCTGATCTCCGCCGCGGTTGCCGCCTGCGCCCCGACGGTGAAGATCGAGGCGCCCGACAAGCCCATCGAGATCAACCTGAACGTTCGGATCGAGCAGGAGGTGCGGGTCAAGCTGGAGCGCGACGTCGACGACGCCATCCGCAACGACCCCGCCCTGTTCGGCCTTCCCACCGATACCGCGCCTTCTTCGACGAAGGGGAAGAAGTGATGACGAAAAGCCCCATCAGTCGCCGGAACTTCAACCGGCTCGCCCTGTCCACCCTGGGTACCGGACTGCTGGCGGTTGCCATGCCGCAACTGGTGCTGGCCCAGGATGCGCTGGCCGCCGCCAAGGCCGCCGGTCAGTTGGGAGAGCGCCCGGACGGCATGGTCGGCGTTGTTCCGGGCGCTCCCGCTTCAGCCCAGTCGCTGGCGCAGCAGGTGAACGCCCAACGCCTCGCCCGCTATCAGGATATCGCCAAGGGCAACGGCACGGCGCTGGACAAGGTCCAGGCGGTCGCCGGTCAGCAGCTGATCGAGCGCACTCCGGCCGGACAGTTCGTGATGACCGCCACGGGCGATTGGCAGCGGAAGTGACCTCGCCGCCCATGGTTGGAAAAGAAACCGGAAAGGGCGCTGTCGCCGATCTGCGCCGTCGCCTTGCCGGAAAAGCGGGGGACACGGCCTTGCTGTCGGCCCTGTTCGCAGCACTCGACACGCTGGGGCAGGCCGGCACGCCGGAGGAGGCGGTCGCCCGCTCCAACCTTGGCGAGGCGTTGCGGCGTCAAGGCCGCCTTGCGGAGGCGGAGGCGCATCACCGCAAGGCGCTGACTTGGCTCCCCGATTTCGGCGGCAATCATTACAATTGGGGCGTGACCCTGCAGGCGCTCGGTCGTCCGGCGGAAGCCGCCGCAGCTTATGGCGAGGCCGCGCGGCTGATGCCCGGCTTCGCAGCGGCGCCCTGCAACCAGGGTGTCCTCCTGCGCGAGCTTGGCCGGCTGGACGAGGCAGATGCGGCCCTGCGCCGCGCGCTGGAGCTTGACCGCACCCTGGTGCCGGCCCGGCTGGCCCTGGCCGCCCTCCACCGCGACCGCGGCGACCTCGACCGAGCCGCCGCCGGTTTTCGTGCCTGTCTGTGCCTGCAACCCGATCAGGCGGAAGGACAGGCGAATCTTGCCCTTGCGTTGAAGGAGCGCGGACAGCGTGGCGGACCGGCGGAGGATGCGGCGGCAAGCGTCGTCGGCTTCGACCGTGCGCTGCGCATCGGCTTGCCCGATGCGGGGGGAGTGCTGGCGCAATCGGTGCAGCAACGCCGCCATCTCTGCCGCTGGGATGGGCTGGCGGCTTTGTCCGCCAGGCTGGTGGATCTGGTGCGGGAAGGACGGACGCAGCAGGTTCACCCCTGGATCTTCCTGGGGGAAGGGGCGGGACCGGTGCTGGAACGTGCCTGTGCCGAGCGCTATTCCGGATGGAAGACGCGGGGCATCCTGTCCGGCTTTCCGAAGCGGGCCGACCGCGGCGCGAAGCTGCGGATCGGTTATCTCTCCGCCGATTTCCACGAGCACGCCACTGCCGTTCTGATCGCCGAACTGATCGAGCGGCACGACCGCGAGCGTTTCGAAATCATCGGCTGCTCCTATGGCCCTGACGATGGCGGACCGTTGCGCAAAAGGCTGGTCTCCGGGTTCGACCGCTTTCTCGACCTGTCGGCCTCGACCGACGAGGCGGCGGCACGCCTGATCCATGAAACGGGCATCGACATCCTGGTCGATCTGAAGGGCCACACACAGAACGCGCGTCCGGGCATCGTCGCCTACCGGCCGGTGCCGGTGCAGGCACAGTGGCTTGGATATCCGGGCACGCTGGGCAGTCCGGCCATCGACTACGTCATCGCCGACCCGGTGGTGGTGCCTGCCGAACACCAGCGCTACTACAGCGAGCGCATCGTCCATCTGCCCGACAGCTACCAGCCGAACGACCGGCACCGTGCCATCGGGCCGATGCCGCGGCGCGCCGACTGCGGGTTGCCGGCCGACGGATTTGTCTTCTGCGCCTTCAACGCCTCCTACAAGATCGGGCCGGACCTGTTCGGCCGCTGGTGCCGGATTCTTCAGCGGGTGCCGGGATCGGTCCTGTGGCTGCTCGACGGGCCGGCCGAGGTCGCCGCCAACCTGCGGGGTGCGGCGGCATCGCGCGACATCGCGCCGGACCGGCTGATCTTTGCACCGCGCCTACCGGGACCGGCGCATCTGGCGCGGCACCGGCTGGCCGACCTGTTCCTCGATTCAGCCCCTGTCGGTGCCCATACGACGGCAAGCGATGCATTGTGGGCGGGGCTGCCGGTGCTGACGGTTCCCGGCCGATCCTTTGCCGGGCGTGTCGCCTCCAGCCTGCTGCAAGCGGTCGGCCTGCCCGAACTGGCGGTGGCGGATTGGGATGCCTATGAGGCGACGGCGCAGCGGCTGGCGCAACAGCCTGTCGAGCTGGCGGCACTGAAGCAGCGGCTGGAGCAGGCGCGCGCCGCCGCTCCCCTTTTCGACACTGTCCGGTTCGCCCGCTCCATCGAATCGGCTTTCACGACCATGTGGGACATCCACGCGGCCGGGGAGCCACCGCGTGGATTTGCCGTTCCGCCTCAGGGATAGGCGCAGCGGTCGGCCGTCACCTCGACGAAGGAGCGTTGGGCCGCGGCGATGGTGAAGCGGTATTCGCTGTTGTCGACCACCAGCGACTGGTGCAGAGGCAGAACGCCACTGACCGTGGTGCCCTTGCCGCCCATGCCCGTGATGCGGATCGTCACCGGCTGGCCCGGATCGAACCAGCTTTCGGCATTGCCTTGCGGGTTGTGTGCCGACTGTCCCTCGCCGGTGACGGTCACGGTGCCGTTGCCGAAGGTGACGCCGCGCGCGCCGCCCTTCAGCAGCGGGGTGCTCAGCGTGAAGCGCTTCGTGTCGGTCGGCTGGCAGTTGCGCGGAATCTGGGCTTGCGAGATGACGAAGGCGAGGCGGTTGGCATCCAGCCCGCCTTTCAGCCGCTCCCCCACCAACTGGCTCAGCTTGGCGAGGTCGCCGGTCGGGACCTCGCGCTGAAGGCGGCCCTCCAGCTCCGTCACACGCGACTCCGCGGTGCGGGCCGCATGCTGCATCTGGCTGGCCAGCAGTTCCAGCTCCGCCTTCTGCCGCGACAGGGTCGCGATTTCCTCGCGGAGGGTCACGTCGCGGCCCTTCAGCTGCTCGATTCCCATCTGGTAGGAGAAAAGCCCGACGCCCAGCACGAATGCCGCCACCAGCATGAACTTGATCACGCCGGCCCGCATGCGTTTGCGGTAGCGTCTTTCGTAGTCGTAACGTCCCAGGGTCATGATCTCGGTCGTGGCGGGCTGTCTCGTCGGACCTTTATGGCTAAAGGCAACGGCCAGGGGATGCAACCCCCTGGCCGTTGGTTTGTGCCGTCTTTTCCCGTTGGAAAGCGATTACTGGTTGGCCGACCCGCCGCCCAGGAAGCCGGCATTGATGCCCGGGCTCTTGAACTCGCCGACATTCTTGAAGACCAGACGGAAGAAGATGGTGTTGCCGTCCTTCTCGCCGGTGGTGCTGATCGTGTAGTCGCGCCGGGCGATGGTCTGGAACAGCAGGCATTCGTCGCCATAGGTCAGCACGGCGAGGCTGGAGCGCGGACCCGGCTGCGGCTCCATTGCCTGGGTGTGGGCAATGCCGATGTTCCAGTGATCGGTGAATTGCGACGAAACGCCGAAGTTCGCCTGCTCCACCCGGTTGCGGGTGACCGCCGTGCGGGAAGTCGTCTGGTCGACATAGGTGTAGGAGGTCGACAGCCGCAGCAGCGGAACGCCGGCCGAGGCGTTCAGCGAATGGCGGCGCGGACGGAAGGTCTCGTGATCGACGCGGAATCCGTAATTGACGTCCAGCCAGTCGGCGGGCTGCAGATCCAGGCGGCCGACATAATCGGATACACGCTCTTCCAGGCCGGAATCGCCGGTGAATCCGGCGCTGCTGTCGCTCAGGCGAATGCTCTGGCCCAGGAACAGGCTTGCCGACCCCTGGGTATAGCCGTAGATCGCGCCGCGCATGCCGTAGGTGAAGCGCATGCCGTCGTCCAACCGGTCGATGCCGGTGAAGCGGTTGGGCTGCAGCAGGTTCACATCGTCGAACTCGACATCCAGGCTGTCTTCGTTCGGGAAGAGGCGGCCATTCGGCAGCTTGGGCGCAAAGGTCAGCTGGCCGATGGGCTCCACCAGTTGGGACGAGCTTTCGCCATAGCGGACGAACGGATAACGGACGGTGGCCTGCCCCTGCGGGAAGAATCGAAAACGGCTGATGTTGTCGTCGCCGCGGACCGTCGGGTCGTTGTTGTTGAACTGCTGCGCCTTGTAGCCGGCGACCAGCACGCTGCCCGACAGGGTCGTCACGAAACCGGCATTGGAGACGATGTTGCGCTCCCATCCCGGCTGGACCATGACTCGCTGCGTATCGGGACCGGCATTCTTGAAGCGCGACACCGCCAGCAGGCTCGTATCGAACGACCAGCGCCCCCCCAGCAGGCTGCCCGGTTCGCCCAGCGCGTTGTACTGCGCATAGGGCAGGGTGACGGGTTCCGGGATCGGATTCCCGTACCGCATGTCCTGGAAGCTGTAGCCGGTGATCGCCGCATAGTTACGACCGCGGAAGCCTTCGACGAAGGCCTTGCTGGTCAGGTAATCCTCGCGGAAATCGTAATAGCGCCGCAGGAAGGTCGGATCGCTGGCCCGCTTGATGTCGAAGCCGGCGCGCCATGTCTCGTCGATGTCGAACAGGCCGCGCGCCGCGACATAGCCGCGAGTGCGCGTTTCCTTCGGCACGATGGTGGTGTTGGCCACGTCGCCGCGGGTGATGGCACCCTCCAGCTCCAGCCGGCCGCTCTCGAAGCGCTTGCGGTACTGGCCACCCAGCAGCGGCCCCTGCTGCGAGTAGTAGTGCAGGTCGAAGGTGGCGTCCTGATCCGGCGCGATGTCCCAGTAATAGTGGGTCTTGAGGATCGCGCCGAGATTGGAGTTGTTGCCGAAGGACGGCGTCAGGAAACCGCTCTTGCGGTCGACCGACGGATCTGGGTGCGACAGATAAGGCGTATAGGCGACGGGGATGCCGAAGATCTCCATCGTCGCGTCGCGATAGCGGACCTCGTGCTCCTCGTTGTCGTGCACGATGCGCACGGCGCGGATCTGCCACAGCGGCGGACGGGTCGGATCCTCCTTGCACAGGTCGCAAGGGCTGTAGACGCCGCGGTTGACGCGCGTCAGGCGGCCCTCGCGCCGCTCGCCCTCGTTGCCGGCCATGCGGCCGTTGTCGGTCATCAGGACGCGGATGTTCTCGATGAACACGTCCTTAAGATCGTCGGTCAGCTCGGCGTAATCGGCGAAGACGATGTCGCCCGAAGGCTCCACCAGCCGGATCTTGCCGGTGGCGGTGACGACCTTGGTCTTCTGGTTGTAGGTGATCTTGTCGGCGCGGACGCTGCGCTTGCCCTGGGCCAGTTCGACGTTGCCGCTGGCGGTGACGACGCTGTTCACCTCGTCGAAGGTGACCTGGTCGGCCGTCAGCAGGACGGGGTCCTGCTTGGATTCGGTGCCTGTCGCGCCGGCCTGGGCGGCCGGAGGGGCTGGCTTGCTGCCCGGAAGCGGTCCGTCGGCCGGCTTGGGAGTCGGCTTCGGGGTCAGCGCCTGCTTGGCCGGCGTCTGGGCATTGGCCGCATCCGGAAGGGCCAGATCCACGGCGGCGACCCCACACGCCACCATCAGCCCGACGATGCCGGAGCGCAGGATGGGGTTGGCGACGGTCGGAGCTTTGGCGCGGGCGCGCCGGGAGACGTGCTTGGGCATGTCGGAACGATTGGGGGAAGCGAAAGCCCAAGTCAACGGTTTCAAGACCCTTCCGCGGGCAATGTCACCGTGTCGCCGTGCGCCCTGTGGCAGCGCTGCCGCAGCCGCCGCGCCGGAACCGGCTTTGGGGGCTGCGGCACTTCATCCAACGTCTCTCAATTCACCCGGAAGTTCTTGAACTGCCAGGGATCGTCCTCGTCGATGTCTTCCGGGAACAGGACATTGCGGTCCTGCAGCGGAGTCCAGTCGCCATAGGCGCCGACAACCTCGCCGAGGTAAGGGCTGGCGATGTCCAGCACCCGGCGGAAGTCGACCTCGTCCGGCTCCACCAACCCCCGATTCGGGTTCTCCAGCGTCCAGACGATGCCGCCGAGAACGGTGGAGGTCACCTGCATGGACGTGGCGTTGTTGTAAGGCGCCAGCGAGCGGGCCGTGTCGATGTCCAGCCGCGAGCCGTACCAATAGGCGCCCTTGGGATGGCCCATCAGCAGGACGCCCAACTCGTCCATGCCGCCGGTGATCTCATGCATCATCAGTCGCTGCTCGGCCTGCATGTTGAAGTTCTTGCCGGCCAGCTCGTGCAGCGACATCACCGCGTCGTCGCAGGGGTGATAGGCATAGTGGCAGGTCGGACGGTAGAGGACGCGGTCGCCGTCGCGCACCGTGAAATAGTCGGAGATCGAGATCGCCTCGCTGTGGGTGATGAGGAAGCCGTGGAACGGCCCCTCCAGCGGGGTCCAGGTGCGCACGCGGGTCGCCGCGCCGGGACGCATCAGGTAGATGGCGGCATCGCAGCCGAATTCGTGCCGGCGGCCGTCGGGCGGCAAGCCCTTCTCATGCGTGCCCCAGCCCAGTTCGGCCGGCTGGCAGCCTTCGCTGACGAAGCCGTCGATGGACCAGGTGTTGACGAACTCGCCGATCTGCTTGGGCTGGTTCGACACCTGGGTGTCGCGTTCGGCCACATGGATGGTCTTGATGCCAAGCCTCTGCGCCAGCCGTCCCCAGCCGTCGCGGTCGGTCGGGACATCGGTTTCCACGCCGGTGTCGGCGGCGATGTTCAGCAGCGCCTGCTTGACGAAATGCGACACCAGACCAGGATTCGCCCCATGGGTGATCAGCGCGGTCGGGCCGCCTTCGTAGCGGCCGCGCAGGGCCAGCGCCGATTCGCGCAGCGCATAGTTGGAGCGCAGCGACGGCGACAGGCTGGAATCGGTGTAGCCGCCCGCCCACGGTTCGGTGCAGGTGTCGGTGTAGAAGGCGCCGACCCGCTGGCAGAACTCGATCAACGCGATCGACGAGACGTCGACCGACAGGTTGACCAGGAAATCGCCCTTGTCGATCAGCGGCTTCAGGACCTGGAAGAAATTGTCGTTGTCGAGCGGGTTGTTGTGGAAGGCGACGCCGTAAAGCTCCGCTTCCTCGCGCCCGCGCTCCTCGGCGGTGACGATGGTGATTCGGTCGGCCGTAAGTCCGTCGATGTGACGGAGAAGCAGCGGCAAGACACCCTGGCCAATCGAACCGAATCCAACGATGACCATGCGGCCTGTGAACGTGCAGAGCTTCGTGTCCAGGGCCATGATTTTTTGTCTCCCCGAGGTAGTTTAGGCCGACGACATAAGCCGGCGCTCCCGCCCACTTCGGAGAAGCGGAAACGGGATGCGCCGGGCCACTGAATGTTACGGATGTCTTTACGCTTTATCCACAGAAACCGGCTTCGCTTTCAGGCAGCGCAGGAGCGAAGCTCGTAACCGGGAGTGGCGAGCAGGGGGGCGTCCGACACCTCGACGACGCGCGCCTGGTCGAAGCCGTTGAAGGCTGTGCGCAGGCAGGAGCCATAGGCGCCAAGCTGGCCCAGCTCGATCCAGTCGCCGGCCTTCACGTCGGCCGGCAGGTGGAAGGGACCGGCCATCTTGTCGGCGCTGTCGCAGGTCGGGCCGTAGAAGCTGAACGCCTCGTCCCCGGCATCGGTCATCGCCTCGAACGGGCGGATCAGCCGCGCCGGGAAGCGGAAGCCGGGCACGCCGGCGTCCGACAGCGCGCCATAGACGCCGTCATTGATGAACAATTCGCTGCCGCGCCGCTTCACCACCTGAACGACCAGCGAAACGCCGGGAGCGACCAGCGCGCGGCCGGGCTCGCACCACAGGCGGCAATGCGCCGGCAGGTCGATGGCGGCGACGCCACGGGCGATGGCGGCCATGAAGTCGCCGAGCGGCGGCGGGGTGACTCCCGGATAGGACACCGGGAAGCCACCGCCGACATCCAGAACGTCGATGGCGACGCCGCTCTCGGCGATGACATAGCCGGCCAGCGCGATGGCGCGCTCATAGGCCGACGGATCGAGCATCTGCGAGCCGACATGGAAGGACAGCCCGACCGTCGCCGCCACCGCGCGGGCGGCGCGCAGCAGGTCAACCGCATCGGTGACGGAGGCTCCGAACTTGCCGGACAGGTCGTAGACGGCGTTGCCCTTCGGCAGCGACAGCCGCACGACGAGGCCGAGGTCGGCGGCGCCGTCCGTCTCCTCCAGGATCTTGTCCAGCTCTTCCCGGCTGTCGAGGACGAAGTCGCGGACGCCATACTGGTGGTAGGCGTTGCGGATCGCCTGACGGCCTTTGACCGGGTGCATGTAATGCAGGACGGCGTCCGGGAACATCTGACGGATCAGTCGGATCTCACCGGGGGAGGCAACGTCGAAATGGCGCACGCCGCCGGCCCACAGGGCGCGCAGCACCGCCGGCTCGGGATTGCACTTCACGGCATAGAGCACGTCGCCGCCACGGGCGACCGCATCTGTCGCGCCGGCGAAAGCCTTCAGGAAGCTGTCGGCGGTGTCGGCCAGCACGCCGGGGCGGATGCAGTGCATCGGCTCTTCCGGGCGGTGCAGGGCGACGGCCTGCGTCACGGTCGAGCGGCGGCCGGTGGACAGAGAAACGGCGCTGCTGTCGTTCAGGCCGACGCGGCGCAGCGGGGTGACGGCGGAACGGGAACGCAGGAAACCCATGGCGCACTCCTATCCCCGGACAACGGTGTGCGAACCGGCCCGGTGAGCAGACGGCGATCACCAACCGTGCCACGAACCGGCCAGCATGAAGCTGGGCGCGGGTGGCGCAGCGGAATCGGCGATTGATCGGATTTGGGAAGGGGGGAGACGGAAAAAGCCGGTGCGAGCAGCGGCCCCGGGCTGTGAAGCTCCAGGCAACAGCGCGTCGTTTACCGGCTAAAGGGCTACCGTCTCACAGCCCCACCGTGGGCAGCGTACATACTGACCTCCCTCTCGGGACCGACCCACTGGAATGGTCGGTTCTGCCAAAAAGGACGCGGTACGTCGTAGCATAACCACAGAGGGCCATAGGCACGTGCGGGTGCGTCGTGCCGATTGATTTACGCTTTTCCGCCCGTGATTCAAGTGAATTTTTTGAGGCGGGAATGGGGCGAAGTCAGGCCGCCTGCACAGCGTCCGGGTCGAATGAGGGGAAGCGGGAAGCGATGGTATCGCCGGTCAGGGTGGCGACCCAGCCGTCGGGACGGCCGAAGAAACGGATGGTGGTGAAGCGCGGCTTCGGTCCCATGTCGAACCAGTGGGGCGTGCCGGCAGGAATGCTCAACAGGTCGCCGGCCTCGCAAACCACACGGAAAACGCGGGCCTTCAGGTGGATGTAGAAGGCGCCGGTTCCCTCGATGAAGAAGCGTGCCTCGTCCTCGTCATGGGTGTGTTCGTCCAGGAACTTGGCACGCAGGGCGGCGAGGCCATCCATCCGGGGGGTGATGCGCACGATGTCCGCGGATACGAAACGGCGTGCCTGTTTCAGCCGCTCGATGGGCACGGCATAGGCGTGGAGGACCGTATCGGTATCGGTATCGGAATCGGGAGGGAAGGGTGTCTCGGCGTTCCAGCGCTCGTAGAGGATTCCGGCATGGGCGAGATGGGCGGCGATCAGGGCCGCATCGGATGTTCGCAGTTCCGGCCGGCGGGCATCGCTTTCCAGATATACGGTCAGGTCACTCATAGCGCGTACTCCCGCCGAATGGACACGCACAGCGTGAAGTGTCAACGAAGACGACGCAATAAGCCGAACCGCAGCCGCGACGGTTCGCCGCGTATCAGCGGCTGCGCTGCAGGCAGACCGTTACCACCACCGCAGTCGCCAGCAGCAGGCCGACGAAGGCGGCCACTCCGGTCCAGCCATAGCCGTGCCAGAACAATCCGCCAAGCGTTCCGGCGAGTGTCGAGCCTAGATAATAGCAGAACAAATAGATGGAGGAGGCCTGGCCGCGCGCCACCGCGGCGCGGCGACCGATCCAGGCCGACACGATGGAATGGGCGCCGAAGAACGCGAAGGTGAAGAGGGCGATCCCGAAGGCGATGGCAAACAGGCCTTCCACCTCCATCAGCGCCAGCCCGGCCACCATCAGGGCCACCGCAGCCGCCAGCGTGCGGTTCGAACCGAACCGGCCCGACCAGCCGCCGAACAGCGGGGAACTGACGACGCCGAAGCTGTAGACCAGGAACACGGCGCCGACGACGGCCGGCCTCAATTCGAACGGCGGTTCGCTCAGCCGGAAACCGATATAGTTGAAGACGGTGACGAATCCGCCCATCAACAGGAAGCCGAGCGAGAAGAGCCCGAGCAGAGACGGGTCGGTCAGCAGCCCACGCCATGCCCGCACCAGGGCCGGCAGCCCGGCGGCGCGGCGGACGAAATGCCGTGACGGCGGCAAGGCCAACCAGACCGTGACGGCCGCTGCCACGGCCAGCGCGCCGACCACCCCGACGGCCAGCCGCCAGCTTCCGAGGTCGGTGAGGACGGCGGTCAGCACCCGGCCCGACATGCCGCCGATGGCCGTCCCGCCGATATAGAGCCCCATGGCGACGCCGGCCGATTTCGGATCGACCTCTTCGGAGACATAAGCCATCGCCACCGCCGGCAGGCCGCTCAGGGCCAGCCCTTCCAGCGCCCGCACCGCGAGGAAGCCGTGCCAGCCCGGCATCAGCGCGCCGACAATCCCGAGAATGCCGGCGCCGAGCAGCGCCGCGACCATCACCGGTTTGCGTCCGATGCCGTCGGAAATGGCGCCGGCCACCAGCAGGGCCACGGCAAGAATGCCGGTGGTCAGCGACAGCGACAGGCTCGATTCCGCCGGCGTCACCCCAAATTCCCGCACGAAATCCGGCAGAAGAGGCTGGACGCAGTAGAGTGTGGCGAAGGTGGAGAAGCCGGCGACGAACAGAATGCGGCTGGCCCGGCGGTAGGCGGGGGTACCGGCCTGAAGATAGGCGGCCTCGCCACCGGTCTCGATCTCGTCGCGCACGCGCTCGGCTCCTGTTCTGGTCCCTGGCGCCGTCTGGTGCGGCGCAGCAACGACATTGCCTTGCCGCACCTCTGCATTCCAACAATTGCCGGGGCGCAGCCGCCATGCCGCCCACGCAAGTCGCCTTCATATCCTTATCAGGAGGGGTGCGGAGGCGGCCTTGCACTGGACCTTGGCCGGGTCGCGCCGTATAACCAGTGCCCCACACAATTCGTTGATTGTTCGAGCCATGCACGACCTTCGCGCCATCCGTGAGAATCCCGAAGCCTTCGACCGCGGCCTTGGCCGCCGGGGACTGGCGCCGATGTCGTCCTCCGTGCTCGACCTGGACAGCCGCCGCCGCGCCGCGCAGACCCAGATGCAGGAGATGCAGGCCCGCCGGAACGAAGCGGCGAAGGAAGTCGGCCTCGCCAAGCGCGAAGGGCGCGACGCACAGCCGATCCTGGACGAGATGGCGACCCTGAAGGACCGTCTGCCCCAGGTGGAGGAGGAGGAACGTGCGCTCGGCGCCGAACTCGACGGCATCCTGGCCGGCATCCCCAACATTCCGGCCGACGACGTGCCGGATGGGCCGGACGAGACCGCCAACGTCGAGGTCCGCCGTTGGGGCGCGCCGGCCGACATCGCCAACCCCAAGCAGCATTACGAGCTGGGCGAGGCGCTGGGCCTGATGGATTTCGAGGCGGCGGCCCGCATGTCCGGCGCCCGCTTCACCGTGCTGAAGGGCGGGCTGGCCCGTCTTGAGCGCGCACTCGCCGACTTCATGCTGGACATACACACGTCGGAGCATGGCTTCACCGAGATCGCGCCGCCGCTGATGGTGCGCGACAATGCCCTGTTCGGCACCGGCCAGCTGCCGAAGTTCGAGGAGGATCTGTTCAAGACCACCTCCAGCGACCATTACCTGATCCCGACCAGCGAGGTGCCGCTGACCAATCTGGTCAACGACCAGATCGTGGCGGCCGAGGAACTGCCGCTGCGCTACACCGCGCTGACCCCCTGCTTCCGCGCCGAAGCCGGGTCGGCCGGGCGCGACACCCGCGGCATGATCCGCCAGCACCAGTTCTGGAAGGTGGAGATGGTCGCCATCACCAGCCCGGAACAGTCGGAGGACGAGCACCAGCGCATGACCCGTTGCGCCGAGACGATCCTGGAACGGCTGGGCCTGCCCTACCGCACCATCGTGCTGTGCACCGGCGACATGGGCTTCTCCTCGCGCAAGACCTATGACGTCGAGGTGTGGCTGCCGGGCCAGAACGCCTACCGCGAGATCTCCAGCATCTCCAATTGCGGTGATTTCCAGGCCCGGCGGATGAAAGCCCGTTGCCGGGCCAAGGGCGAAAAGCAAACTCAATTCGTGCACACCCTCAATGGATCGGGTGTGGCGGTCGGGCGCTGCCTGATCGCGGTTCTGGAAAACTACCAGCAGCCCGACGGTTCGATCCTGGTTCCCGAAGCGCTCCGCCCCTACATGCGCGGAGTGGAGAGGATTTCCATCTGATGTTCGACCTGCCGCTCGACCTGTCCCGCACGCGCATCCTCGTCACCAACGACGACGGCATCCATGCGCAGGGTTTGAAGGTCCTGGAAGCCATTGCACGCGAACTGTCCGACGACGTCTGGGTCGTGGCGCCGGAGATGGAGCAGTCGGCGGCCAGCCATTCGCTGACCATCAACCGGCCGCTGCGCCTGCGCAAGCTGGATGAACGCCGCTTCACCGTCGATGGCACGCCGACCGACTGCGTGCTGCTGGCGGTCAACCATGTGATGAAGGATGCCCGTCCGACGCTGGTTCTGTCCGGCGTCAACCAGGGCTCCAACATCGGCGAGGATGTGACCTATTCCGGCACCATTGCCGCGGCGATGGAAGCGACCCTGCTGAATGTGCCCGCCATCGCCATGAGCCAGCATTACGAGCCGGGCCAGCCGATCGACTGGTCCGCCGCCGCCGCCCACGGCGCCGACGTGGTCCGCAAGGCGGTAACGGTTCCTTGGCCGAAGAACGTGCTGCTGAACGTCAACTTCCCGGCCCGACCGGCCGCGGAGGTGACCGGCATCCAGGTGGTTCGCCATGGCAAGCGCAAGATCGGCGACGAGCTGTTCGAGCGTGTCGATCCGCGCGGCAAACCCTACATCTGGATCGGAACGCTGCGCGGCGAAGCCGACGTGGCGGACGACACCGACATCCACGTCGTGTTCAACGGCGGCATCTCGGTGACGCCGATCTACCTCGACCTCACCCATACGCCGACGTTGCAGACGTTGAGGCAGGCCTTCGTGTGACATACAACCCGCGCAAGATCCGCTTGCTGATGGCCCTTCGCGGGGCCGGCGTCACCGACACACGCGTGTTGGCGGCCATCGAGCGGATCCCGCGCGAGCTGTTCGTCCCGGAGGCTTTCCAGGACAGGGCGTGGGAGGATACGGCGCTGCCGATCGATCAGGGCCAGACCATCAGCCAGCCGCTGGTGGTCGGCCTGATGACCCAGGCGCTGGAACTGACCCCGCGACATCTTGTCCTGGAGGTCGGTACCGGCTCCGGCTATCAGGCGGCGGTGCTGTCGCGGCTCTGCCGCCGGGTCTTCACCATCGAGCGGCTGAAGCCGCTTCTGCGTGAGGCGGAGGAGCGATTCCGGGCGCTCGACATCGGCACCATCACCACGCGGCTCGGCGACGGGACGCGGGGCTGGCCGGAGCAGGCGCCTTTCGCCCGTATACTGGTCACAGCCGCCGGTGGGCCCGAACCGCCAAAAGACTTGACGGATCAACTCGCCATTGGTGGTGTCTTGGTCATTCCGTTGGGGACCGATCACCGCGACCAGAAGGTCGTGCGTTTCCGGCGCTCCGAAGCTGGCCTTATCCGGGAGGACCTGTGGCCCGTCCGTTTCGTTCCGCTGCTGTCCGACCCGCCGCAACCGGTCCGTTCCGCATGAAACCCGCATTTTCCAAGCGCGTCCTGCCCGCACTGGTCCTGTCCACTGCCGTCCTGGCGCTCGGCGCCTGTGAGCGGGTGGGAGGGCTAGCGCCCTTCACCACGGTTTCCGAGGTGCCGGATTCCGCCGGCGGCGCCATCAGCGTGCAGAAGGGCGACAGCGCCTACAGCCTGTCGCGCCGCTACAATGTGCCGTTGCGCGACCTGATCGAGGCGAACAAGCTGGCTCCGCCCTACCGGCTGGAGGTCGGCCAGCGGCTGGTGCTGCCGACCTCGCGCCAATATATCGTGCAGAAAGGTGACAGCCTCTACAGCATCTCCCGGATGCACAATGTCGACGTCAGCGAACTGAGCCGGCTGAACAACCTGGCCCCGCCCTATGCGGTGCAGGTCGGCCAGCCCCTGCGCCTGCCGGGCAGCAATGACAGTAGCGGGACCATGGTAGCTTCCGGTGGGGCGGTACCGCTGACACCGCAGGGCTCCCCTGCCGGCCGCGGTTCGGTGCAGGCAGCCGAACTTCCGCCGCCCGGCGCGTCCTCATCGGGCTCAATATCCTCTGGCAGCATCGCCGCAACGCCGCTGCCGCCGCCGTCAAAACCCGGGGCCGCGCCGGAACCGGCTGCGGCGCCCCCCGTTGCAACCGGCGATACCGCCTATCAGCCGGGGCAGGCGCCGACCATGCTGCGTCCGCCCGGCAGCAAGCCGGCGGCAACGCCCATCCCGGCGCCCGCCGCACAGCCCGCTCCGCCCGCTGCCGCTCCCCAACAGGAGGTTGCCGCCGCTGCACCGCCGCCGAAGCCGGAACCGAAGGCCGAGGTCGGCGCTCCCCCGCCGCGCGGCGGAGCCCGCTTCCTGTGGCCGGTGAAGGGCAAGCTGCTCTCCGGTTATGGGCCGAAGCCGGACGGGCTGCACAATGATGGGCTGAACATCGCCGCCCCGAAGGGCACCGCCGTGGTCGCCGCCGACAACGGCGTGGTCGCCTATGCCGGCAACGAGCTGCGCGGCTTCGGCAACCTGCTTCTGCTGAAGCATTCCGACGGCTGGATCACCGCCTACGCCCACCTCGACAAGATCGAGGTGGAGCGTGGCGCGTCGGTGAAGCGGGGGCAGGTGATCGCCCGGGTCGGCCAGACCGGCGGCGTGTCCTCGCCCCAGCTGCATTTCGAGCTGCGCAAGGGCAGCCAGGCCGTCGACCCGAGCGACCAGATGGACCGCAAGGTCAGCGAAGGGGTTTCCCGAGGCGGCCAGCCAAGTCCTGGATGAACTGCCAGGCGACCCGGCCCGACCGGCTTCCGCGCGTGACCGACCATTCGACGGCCTCGGCGCGCAGCCGGTCCTCCGGGATCTCCAGGCCGAAATGGCGGACATAGCCCTCGATCATCGCGAAGTAGGTGTCCTGGTCGCAGTTGTGGAAGCCCAGCCAGAGGCCGAAGCGGTCCGACAGCGACACCTTCTCCTCGACCGCTTCCGCCGGGTTGATGGCGGTCGAGCGCTCGTTCTCGATCATGTCGCGCGGCATCAGGTGCCGGCGGTTCGAGGTGGCGTAGAACACCACATTGTCCGGCCGCCCCTCGATCCCGCCGTCCAGCACCGCCTTCAGCGACTTGTAATGGGCGTCGTCATGGTCGAAGGACAGATCGTCGCAGAACAGGATGAAGCGGCGGGATTCGCCCTTCAGCCGGGTCAGCAGCCGGGGCAGGGTGGGGATATCCTCGCGGTGGATTTCCACCAGCGCCAGTTCGCCCGGCCGCTCCGTGCAGGTGGCGGCATGGGCGGCCTTGACCAGCGAGCTCTTGCCAGTGCCGCGGGCGCCCCACAGCAGGGCGTTGTTGGCCGGCAGGCCGGCGGCGAAGCGGCGGGTGTTGTCCAGCAGGATCTCGCGCTGCCGCTCGATGCCCTGTAGAAGCATGATGTCGACACGGTTGACCACGGGAACCCCTTCCAGACGGTCGGGATCGGGATGCCAGACGAAGGCATCCGCCGCACCGAAATCCAGCGGCCGGTCCGGCGGCGGTGCGAGACGTTCCAGCGCCTCGGCGATGCGGGTCAGCAAGGGGACGAGCGCCTGATCGGCACCGGAAGAACTGGTGGATTGCGACATAATTTTCCGGAAATTTTTTCAGGATGTTCCATGGAAAGTGGGTGCCCGCGCAGCCATCTTTCCGACGCCTTCGCACCGTAACACAGCAAGGCAAGCACACAAGCTGTGGTGCGCCCGCGGATTGTGGCGCATCACCATTGCATCCCGGTCATGGGCGGCTATAGTCGCGGCGTCCCGGCGGAACGCCGATCCGGTGCCGAGACCAAACCTGTAAGGAGCTTCCAGATGTTCGTTTCGACGGCTTATGCACAGACGGCGGCCCCGGCTGGCGGCGGCGGTGACATGCTCGTCCAGTTCGCGCCGCTGATCCTGATCTTCGTCGTCTTCTACTTCCTGCTGATCCGTCCGCAGCAGAAGAAGATGAAGGAGCATAAGGCGATGCTGTCGGCCATCCGCCGCGGCGACCGCGTCGTGACCGGCGGCGGCATCATCGGCATCGTCACCAAGGTCGGCACCGACGACGAGATCACCGTCGAGATCGCGGAGAATGTGCGCGTGCGCTGCCTGCGCTCGACCGTCAATCTGGTGCTCGCCAAGACCGAGCCGGCCGGCAAGTCCGGCGGCGACGCCGCTCCGGCCGTCGATGGCGAGGCCAAGCCGGCCGACACCACCGCCGGCGGGATCGGCAAGCTGTTCGGCCGCAAGTAAGCCGCAGCCGGGCCCCTCTCCACGGGTCGGCCCGAAGGCGCTTCCCGTCCGGCCCGGCCGGTCGCCCCACCGATGGGGCGGACCGGTCGCCCGGACCGGGTGTCTGATCGGATTCGAGTGACGCATGCTCTATTTTTCGCGCTGGAAGATTTACCTGATCCTGGCGACCTGCATCGCCGGGTTTATCCTGATGCTGCCCAACTTCCTGGGCCGCGACACGCTGGCGGCACTGCCGTCCTGGTACGCCAACACCCGGGTGTCGCTGGGTCTCGACCTGCGCGGCGGATCGCATCTGTTGCTTGAAGTCGACATGGCCACCGTCATCCGCGACCGTGTGGAAGGTCTGGTGGACGGCGCGCGGCAGCAGCTGCGCACCGCCAATGTCGGCTATACCGCGCTCAACGCCGGCGAGCGTGCCGTGACCGTCCAGCTGCGCGATCCTGCCCAGGCCGAGGAAGCCGTGAAGGCCCTGCGCCAGCTCTCCAGCCCGGTGGGCCGCACGGCTCTCGGCGGCGGTCAGCCGGATCTGGACGTCACCGTCAACGGCGGAACGGTGACCGTGGCGCTGAGCGAGGTCGCGCTGCGCGACCGCGCCACCCAGGCCATCGAGCAGTCGATCGAAATCGTCCGCCGCCGCATCGACGAGACCGGCGTGAACGAGCCGACCATCGCCCGCCAGGGCAACGACCGCATCCTGGTCCAGCTGCCCGGCGTCGAGGATCCCGACCGCATCAAGCGGCTGCTCGGCACCACCGCCAAGATGACCTTCCGGTTGGTCGACGTGAACGCCGATCCCAGCACCGGCCGCGCCCCTCCGGGGTCGGAGATCCTGCCGTCGACCGAGGGCGACCGCTACCAGTCCAAATACGTCATCCGCAAGAAGGTCGAGGTCGACGGCGCCACGCTGCAGAACGCGTCGGCCGGCACCAACCCGCAGACCGGCGAGTGGGTTGTGAATTTCGAGTTCAACACGGCGGGCGCCAACCGGTTCGCCGAGGTGACCAAGCAGAATGTCGGCCGGCCCTTCGCCATCGTGCTCGACAACAAGGTCATCAGCGCACCGGTGATCCGCGAGCCGATCACCGGCGGCCGCGGCCAGATCAGCGGCAACTTCACCGCCGCCAACGCCAATGACCTCGCCGTCCTGCTGCGCGCCGGCGCCCTGCCGGCTCCGCTGAAGGTGATCGAGGAGCGCACGGTCGGCCCCGACCTCGGCGCCGATTCGATCCGCGCCGGCCTGACCGCCGTGGTCGTCGGCTTCGTGATGGTCTGCGTCTACATGATCGCCAGCTACGGGCTGTTCGGCGCCTTCGCCTGCTCGGCGCTGTTCGTCAACCTCGTGCTGACGCTGGCGGCGCTGTCGCTGCTGCACGCCACCCTGACGCTGCCCGGCATCGCCGGCGTGCTGCTGTCGCTTGGTCTGGCGGTCGACGCCAACATCCTGATCAACGAGCGCATCCGCGAAGAGACGAAGAAGGGCCGCGGGGTCTTCGCTTCGATGGAGGCCGGCTTCAGCCGCGCCTACAGCACCATCGTCGACAGCAACCTGACGACGGCCATCAAGATGGCGCTGCTGTTCATCTTCGGCACCGGCACCATCAAGGGCTTCGCCGTCACCATCACCTTCGGCATTCTCATCTCCATGTTCACCGCCACGGTGCTTGTGCGCCTGATGATGGTGACGTGGCTGCGCCGGACGCGTCCGGCCGTGTTGCCGGTCTGAGAGGTCTTCCGATGTTCCATCTCCGCCTCGTCCCCGACAACACCAAGATCCCCTTCATGAACGGCCGCATCGCCGGCCTCGTCGTGTCGGCGATTCTGTCCATCGCGTCCATCGTCCTGTTCTTCCACCCCGGCCTGAATTACGGCATCGACTTCCGTGGCGGCATCGTCATCGAAGCCCGCACGCCGCAGGCCGCCGACTTCGCCTCGCTGCGCCACACGCTGTCGGGCCTCGGCATGGGGCAGGTGGCGTTGCAGGAGTTCGGGTCGCCGCAGGACGTGCTGATCCGTCTCGAACGGCAGCCCGGCGACGACGCCGCGCAGCAGGTCGCCGCCGACAAGGTGCGCAACACGCTGGCGCAGTCGATCCCCGGCACCCAGGTCCGCCGAGTCGAAGCGGTCGGCGCGTCGGTCAGTGGCGAGCTGTTCGCCAACGGCATGCTGGCGCTGGGCCTCGCCATGCTGGCGATGCTGGTCTACATCTGGTTCCGCTTCGAATGGCAGTTCGGCTTCGGCGCGGTGGTGACGCTGATCCTCGACATCACCAAGATCGTCGGCTTCTATGCCATCACCGACATCCAGTTCAACCTGACGGCCGTTGCGGCGATCCTGACCGTCATGGGCTATTCGGTGAACGACAAGGTCGTGGTCTATGACCGCATGCGCGAGAACCTGCGCATCTACAAGAAGATGCCGCTGCGCGACCTGATCGATATGTCGATCAACGAGACGCTGAACCGCACCGTCGGCACCTCGGTCTGCACCCTGCTGTCGATCATTCCGCTGGCGTTGTTCGGCGGCGAGGCGCTGCAGGACTTCGGCATCGTGCTGATCTTCGGCGTTATCCTTGCGACCAGCTCGTCGGTGTTCATCGCCGCCCCCATCTTGCTGTTCCTCGGCGAGAATCGCCTGCGTCGCGGTTCTCCCGATGCCGCCTCGACGGGCAACACCCCGGCGACCACGCCGTAACGCCGGACGTTTGGGGAAGGAGAGCACAGCATGGCCGACATCATGCCGATGATCCCGTCGGACCGTCAGGTCATCGACGGTTATGGTCCGGGACAGTTCTGCATATCCGGCCAGTGGCGTGTCGGCGCGGTGATCGTTCTGCCCGACCGCACCCTGAGCTGGGAGGCGACCGATGTTGCCTCCCTGTCGGTTGGGGATTTCGCTCCTGTGCTGGCGGCGGAGCCGAAGGTGGAGATCCTGCTGCTCGGCACCGGCGGCACCATGCGGATGATTCCTAAGGCGTTGCGTCTCGAACTGCGCGAGCAGGGCGTCGTGGTGGAGTTGATGGACAGCCGAGCGGTGTGCAGGACCTACAATGTCCTGCTGGCCGAAGGCCGGCGGGTGGCTGCGGCGATGCTGCCGGTCTAAGGCCGAACACGCTCACCTGAAACGACAAAGGCGCCCTTTCGGGCGCCTTTGCTTTTTCATCCCTCGGCAGGAAACCTTACGCAGCCAACTGCTCGGCGGCGAAGTCCCAGTTGGCGAGGTTGTCGATGACCGCCTTCACGAAATCGGCGCGGCGGTTCTGGAAATCGACGTAATAGGCATGCTCCCACACGTCGATGGTGAACAGCGGCTTTTGGCCGTGCGCCAGCGGGGTGTCGGCATTGCCGGTCTTGCCGACCTTCAGCTTGTCGCCCTCCAGGTACAGCCAGGCCCAGCCGGAGCCGAACTGGGTCAGGGCAGCCTGGGTCAGCTCTTCCTTGAACTTCTCGACGCTGCCGAAGTCGGCGACGATGCGCTGCTCCAGAGCGGCCGGCATCTTGCCGCCGTCCTTCTTCAGGCACTGCCAGAAGAAGGTGTGGTTCCACACCTGGGCGGCGTTGTTGAAGATGCCGACCTTGGACGAATCGCCGGCGGAAGCCTTGATGACCTCCTCCAGGCTGGCGTTGGCCAGCGGCGTGTCCTTGGTCAGGTTGTTCAGGTTGGTGACGTAGGTCTGGTGGTGCTTGTCATGGTGCAGGTGCAGGGTCTCCGACGAGATGTACGGAGCCAGAGCGTCGTACGCATACGGAAGCGGCGGAAGTTCGAACGCCATTTGATTTACCCTCTCTTCTTTGATTGTCCTTCCGGGCCGGGCCTTGCGAGCGCGGCACCTCCGTCCGACCAAATAGGCCGATGACGGAAGCTTGTGAAGGCCGGAAACACTCTCGAACGCCGTATAGGGTTATTTCCATTCGACAAAGCGGCCTCCGCCGCCCGGTTTCCCGAGCGCACGGCAGCCTCCAAGGTGGCGGGAAGCCCCGTTTCCGTCCAGTCACCGGCCAGCGTCAGGTTGCTCCAGCGCGTGCGCGTCCCCGGTCTGAGCGCGACCGATTCGGGAGACTGGTCGGGGGTCGCCCGCCGCTCCTTCACCACGCGGAAAGGCGGAATCGGCTCCCCGAGTCGCGAAGCCGGGCGCAGGTGACGGGCGATCTCCGCCCACAGCCGGCCGGCGATCTCCGCGGCAGGCTGGTCGGCCAGCGCATCCGCGTCGCTGACGGTGACCGACAGCAGGTCGTCGCGGGCGAACAGCCATTCCGCGGTTCCGCCGACCAGCCCGACGAAGGGCAGGCCACCCGGCAGCCGGACCGGCCCATCGAGCTGGAAGTGCAGATTGACGATGGCCGGTCCGGGAGGCGGCACGGTCAGTCCCGGCACCAGCCGCTCCGCCACCCAGGCCGGTGCAGCGACGATCATGCTGTCGAGCGGGCCGAGGGTCACGGCACTGCCGGCTGCGACAAATCCGCTCACGCGGTCCTGATCGAAGGTCAGCCCGTCGACCCGGGCGCCGAGTTGCAGCGCCGCACCGGCCGCCTGCAGCCGTGCCAGGGCCGGTTCGACGAAGGCGGCGGACAGGCCGCGCGGCGCCAGCACCGGCCGGCAGGCGGCCTCGCCGCGCAGCAGGGTCTCGCGCAGCACCGCGCCGAACAGGCGGGCCGAGATGCGCTCCATCGGCCCGTTCAGCGCTGACACCGCCAGGGGGCGCCATAAGGGCTCGAACAGCGCTCCACCGGGGGGAAGGCGGTCGGCGACGGACTGCGCCCGCCCGGCCGTCAGGCAGCGCAGGGCGGCGAGATAGTCGATAGGCCGGCTGCCCGGCACCCGACGGGACGGATCGAACAGCCACAGTCCTCCGGGGCGCAGGGTCCAGGTGGCGCCGTCGCGCAGGTCGAGGAACGGAAAGGCCGCCGGCCGCAGTTCCTCCAGCGCATCCGATCCGCCGGTCCGCCGGGCGTAGTCGAGCAGCGCCCGGTTGCCGCTGAGCACCATATGGTTGCCGTTGTCGATGAGACGGTCGAGCGTCGCATCATGGAAACTTCGGCAGCGGCCGCCGGCCTGCGGAGCTTGGTCGTAGAGAGCGACGCGCCGTCCCGCCTCCACCAGCCGGACCGCGGCCGCGAGCCCGGCAAGCCCGGCACCGATGACATGGACGGTTCCGGTGCCGCTCATCAGCCGGCCGGAGGGATGCCGAGCATGCAGCGCACCGCCACCCAGGCGCTTTCCCGCCGGCCGACACGCACGCGGGCCTTCAGGTCGCGCCACCCGGCGGCGCGCAGACGCTTCAGCAGGCGGTGGTACAGCACCATCATTGCGGTCGCGGCCCACAGCGATCCGCGCGCCTGCCCGGCAATTGCGGAGCGTGCATCGGCGAAGCGGGCTTCCGCAAGGTCGGCCAGCGCCTCACAGGCTATGGGCAGGGCGGGGTGGGCCAATACCTTGTCCGGGTCGGTGTCGTCGATCCCGGCGGCCCGCAGCAGCTCCTGTGGCAGGTACAGCCGGCCCAGTTCCGCATCCTCGGCCAGATCGCGCAGGATGTTGGTCAATTGCAAGGCCTCGCCCAGCGCCAGGGCGAAGCGCTCCGTGGCAGGATCGGCACGGTCGAAGACACGGATCGCCAGCATGCCGACGGCGCCGGCGACGCGCCGGCAATAGAGCCGCAGGGTGTCGAGATCTGGACCCCGCGCGCCGCCTGATCCTGACTCTTCGCTGGCTACGTCCATCGCCATGCCGTCGATCAGCGCCTCAAACTCGGCCCGCGGCAGGCCGTAGCGCTCGATAGCGCCCTTCAAGGCGGCAGTCAGCGGGCCGCTTGGGGCACCGCCGATGTAGAGGTCGCGGATGTCGCGCCGCCAGATATCCAGTGCGGCCCGCTTGTCGGCAGGCTCGCCCGGTTCGTCGGCTATGTCGTCGATGCGGCGGCAAAAAGCATAGATGGCGAACATCGCCGCCCGCTTGGACGCGGGAAGCAGACGCATCGGCCAATAGAAGGTGCTGCCCGACTTGGCAGTGACGGAGCTCGCCGTGTCGGCAGCCTTCCTGTCCGGCGCATTCTTGTCCGGCGACGTCGTGGATACCGGTTCCAGCGGGGCCGTCTCCAGTGGCGGAGGGGTCATCTGTAGCATCCTGGGCATTGCACGTCGTGACGTGCCTGACGGTGCACGTCGCGACGTGTGGCCCAGGAGTTTATGCGGCGGAGAAGCTCCGCGCCAGCCCCCGCGCCACGGCGGCCAGCTTGTGGTGCGCACCCAGCGTCACCCGCGTCTTCATCGGGTCGCGGGACTTCAGGCGACGCGACAGCGATTCGGCGAGGCTGAGGATGACCGCCGCCTCCATGCGGAGGCCGCGATGCTGGATCAGGCCGGGCAGGGCGGCGGCGCGCTCCAGAAGGCGGTCGGTGTGCTCAAGAGCCTGATCGAAGATGGCGCGCATGCGGGCATCGCTCTCGACCTCCACAAGGCGCTCGACGCTGATTCCTGCCTCGTCGAACCAGGCGAGCGGGATGTAGCAGCGCCCGAGCTGCGTCCAGTCCTCCCGCGCGTCCTGGAGATGGTTCAGCACCTGCAGGGCGGAGCAGAGCGCATCGGACGCCGGCCCGGCGGCCACACCCTCGCCATGCAGCTCCAGCAGGTAGCGGCCGACGGGATTGGCGGAGAAGCGGCAGTAGAGAAGCAGGTCGCTCCAGCTGTGGCAGCGGGCACCGACCGAATCGCGGCGGAAGGCGCGCAGGATCTGGCGGGCATGGCGGTCGCTGACACCGGTCTTCTGCAGGCTCTCCCGCAGATCGGTAGCCGGCTTCAGATAGGCATGCTTGGCCTGGCCGGAGGTCAGCGCCCGTTCAAGCGCTTCCAGATAAGCCAGCTTGGTCTCCGGTTCGAGATCCGCATCGTCGGCGATGTCGTCGGCCAGACGCACGAAGCGGTAGAAGGCGATCACATGCGGACGCAGGTGCTTCGGTATCAGGCGGGACGCCACGGGGAAATTCTCTCCCGATTCGTCCTTGCGTGCGACCGGACCGGTCTTGCGGGGTTTCGTCGGGGCGATGTTGAAATCCGTCATGGGATCCCTGCCTGCTGCGCGTCGGGGCTGGCGGTGTGACCGTGTGTGCTTCATATAGGCGTAGCAACAGGCTTTGGCCCGTCCTTCCATCGCTCCTCCCCTCTTTTTCCAATCGGGCATCCCATGGTGAAGGCTGCGACCGACCTGTCCTATTGCGGACGGGAGGTTCGGAAATATGACAACGACCACTTTCTGGCAGGTCTGTTCACCCCGGCCGACAGGCGCGAGGCGACATTCGCACTCTATGCCTTCAACCTTGAGATCGCTAAAACGCGCGAGGTTGTGAGTGAACCGATCCTTGGCCAGATGAGACTTCAATTCTGGCGCGACGGCATCGAAGCCGTCTATGAGGATGGACCCGTACCCCGACATGAGGTGATGGAGCCCCTGGCGCAGGCGGCGCGCGGGCTGGGGTTGAGCCGTGCCCTGTTCGACCGGCTGATCGACGCCCGGGAAGCCGATCTGGACGACACGCCGCCGGCCGACCTGACCTGTCTGGTCAACTATGCCGAAGTAACCGGGGCGCCGCTGGTCCAACTGGCGCTGGAGATTCTTGGCGTGCGGGATGCGGCGGCGATGGCGGCCGGGCGCCATGTCGGCATCGCCTACGCCCTGTCCGGCATCCTGCGGGCGGTGCCGTTCCTGGCGCGTCAGCACCGTCTGCGTCTGCCGGACGACCTGATGCAGCGACACGGCGCCAAAGCTGAGGATCTGTTCGCCGGACGCTCGGCGCTGGAACTGCGGCCGGTGGTGGGCGAGATCGCCGAGGTGGCACGCAGGCATCTGGCCGAGGCCCGCGCCCTGCGACGCGAATTGCCGAAGACGGCGATTCCCGCGCTGCTGCCGGCGACGCTGGCCGACCTGCATCTGGGCGTGATCGCGCGCGAGGGCAACGATGTGTTCGCCCCGCGCGTCCTGCTGGCCAACCCGTTCCGTCAGCTTCGGATGGGCTGGGCGGCGATGCGCGGACGCTACTGACGCCCGCGCTGCACGGTTACCCGCCGGTCAGGCCTTCAGCCACCCGTCGAGGTCGGCCATTGCCCGGCGGGTGTAGGCCAGCTTGCGGTCTCGGCCGCGGATCTTGTCGTCCACCGGCGGGAACAGGCCGAAATTGACGTTCATCGGCTGGTAGGTTTCCGCCTCCGCCCCGCCGGTGATGTGGCCGAGGATGGCGCCGAGCGCCGTGGTCACCGGGGGCGCACTGATCTCCTGCCCAAGCCGCTCCGCCGCGGCGAAACGGCCGGCGAGCAGGCCGACTGCCGCACTCTCCACATAGCCTTCGCAACCCGTGACCTGACCGGCGAAACGCAGGCGGGGCAGCGACTTCAGCCGCAGGGCACCGTCCAGAATGCGCGGGCTGTTCAGGAAGGTGTTGCGGTGCATGCCGCCCAGCCGGGCGAACTCGGCATTTTCCAGGCCGGGGATCATCCGGAAGATGCGGGCCTGTTCGGCGTGGCGCAGCTTGGTCTGGAAGCCGACGAGGTTGTACAGCGTGCCGAGCGCATTGTCCTGGCGCAGCTGGACCACCGCATAGGGGCGGCGTTCCGGCTTGTGCGGGTTGGTCAGGCCGACCGGCTTCATCGGGCCGTAGCGCAGGGTGTCTACTCCGCGCTCCGCCATCACCTCGATCGGCAGGCAGCCTTCGAAATAGGGGGTGTTCTTCTCCCATTCCTTGAAGTCGAGCTTCTCGCCCTCGATCAGCGCGGCGATGAAGGCGCGGTACTCGTCCTTCTCGAAGGCGCAGTTGATGTAGTCCTTGCCGGTGCCGCCGGGGCCGGGCTTGTCGTAGCGCGACTGGAACCACGCCTTCGACAGGTCGATGCTCTCCAGATAGACGATGGGAGCGATGGCGTCGAAGAAGGCCAGCGACTCCTCGCCGGTCTGGGCGCGCACCGCCTCGGCCAGGGCGGGGGAGGTGAGGGGGCCGGTGGCGACGATGACGCTGTCCCATTCCTCCGGCGGCAGGCCGGCTACCTCCTCGCGCTGGATTGTGATCAGCGGATGGGTGGAGATGGCTTCCGTCACCGCATCGGCGAAGCCGTCGCGGTCCATGGCAAGCGCGCCGCCGGCCGGCACCTTGTGCGCATCGGCGCAGCGCAGGATCAGCGAGCCGCAGCGCCGCATCTCCTCATGCAGCAGCCCGACCGCATTGTATTCCGCATCGTCCGAACGGAAGGAGTTGGAGCAGACCAGCTCCGCAAGCTTGTCGGTATCATGGGCCTCGGTCTTGCGGACCGGCCGCATCTCGTGCAGCACGACGGGCACGCCACGGGAGGCGAGCTGCCACGCGGCTTCCGAGCCGGCGAGACCGCCGCCGATGACATGGACGGGGCGAAGGGTATCGGTCATAGAGGCGATATTCCAAACAGAAGACTGCGGACGATTGGCGCGCAATCTAGGCTGTCTGCCGCCAAAACGACAGCCCTCAAACGGCGGCTGCCGGACACAGATCAGCCGGCCCCCACAGGGAAGGCCGGCTGTTAGGTCGATCAGGAGTCAGTCAGAACATCGATCCAAGCAAAGCATTGAGCCTGGGACGTCAACCAAGCAGTGGCTCACTCGCTCTTCGTCGTCGTGCTGCGTTCGACGGTGGTCGAACCGGTCGGGGCCGGCGTCACGGTGGTCGAGCCGTAGCTGGGTGTGGTGGTGGTCGTGGTCGTCGTGCTGGTGGTGGATTTGTCGGACCCGCAGGCCGCCAGCAGCAGGGCCGCACCGAGGGCGGCCCCCACGCCGGTCAGAAGCGTCTTGCTCATGCCACTCATCTCCCATGCAGTGCGAAGTCTGATGGGAAGAACAAGGCGCAGCTTGCGTTTGTTCACGCCCTCTTTCGGGTTGCCGATTTTCGCACGGCCGGCTTCGCCTTCAGGTAGGGGGCGAGGTAGCGGCCGGTATAGCTGCGGCCCACCTTCGCGACATCCTCCGGCGTGCCTTCGGCGACAATCTCGCCGCCGCCGGTGCCGCCCTCCGGCCCCAGGTCGATGATCCAATCGGCGGTCTTGATGACCTCCAGATTGTGCTCGATCACCAGCACCGTGTTGCCCTGGTCAACCAGCGCATGCAGCACCTCCATCAGCTTTTCGACATCGGCGAAATGCAGGCCGGTGGTCGGCTCGTCGAGGATGTACAGTGTGCGCCCGGTGGCGCGGCGGCTCAATTCCTTGGACAGCTTGACGCGCTGCGCCTCGCCGCCCGACAGGGTGGTCGCCGCCTGCCCGATGTGGATGTAGCCGAGGCCGACGCGCTCCAGCGTGTCCAGCTTGTCGCGGATGCCGGGGACCGCCTTGAAGAACTCCTTGCCCTCCTCGACCGTCATGTCCAGCACGTCGGCGATGGTCTTGTCACGGTAGGTGACTTCCAGAGTCTCGCGGTTGTAGCGCTTGCCGTGGCAGACGTCGCAGGTGACATAGACGTCGGGCAGGAAGTGCATCTCGATCTTGATGACGCCGTCGCCCTGGCACGCCTCGCAGCGCCCGCCCTTGACGTTGAAGGAGAAGCGGCCCGGACCGTAGCCGCGCGCCTTCGCCTCCGGCAGTCCGGCGAACCAGTCGCGCATCGGCGTGAAGGCTCCGGTGTAGGTCGCAGGATTGGAGCGCGGGGTGCGGCCGATGGGCGACTGGTCGATGTCGATGACCTTGTCCAGATGCTCCAGGCCCAGCACCGCGTCGTGTTCTGCCGGATGCTCGCGCGCGCCCATCAGCTTGCGCGCGACCGCCTTGTACAGCGTCTCGATGATCAGCGTGGACTTGCCGCCGCCGGACACGCCGGTCACGCAGGTGAAGGTACCCAGCGGGATTTTGGTAGAGACGTTCTGTAGGTTGTTGGCACGCGCCCCCTGCACCTCCAGGAACTGGCCGGGATGGCCGGGCCGGCGGGTATCGGGCACGGGAACGAAGCGGGTGCCGTTCAGATACTGGGCGGTGATGCTGTCGGGGTTCTTCTGAACCTCCTCCGGCGTCCCCTGCGCGATCACCGACCCGCCGTGTTGGCCGGCACCGGGTCCCATATCGACCAAGTAATCGGCGCTGCGGATCGCATCCTCGTCATGTTCGACGACGACGACGGTATTGCCAATGTCGCGCAGGCGCTTCAGGGTCTCCAGAAGCCGGTCGTTGTCGCGCTGGTGCAGGCCGATGGACGGTTCGTCCAGCACATACAGCACGCCGGTCAGGCCGGAGCCGATCTGCGAAGCGAGCCTGATCCGCTGGCTTTCGCCGCCCGACAGCGTGCCCGATCCGCGGCTGAGCGTCAGATATTCGAGGCCGACGGCATTGAGGAACCCGAGGCGCTCGTTGATCTCTTTCAGGATGCGGTAGGCAATCTCGCGATCCTTCGGGCGCAGATGCTCGTTCAGCTCGCTGAACCACGCACCGGCCCCGGCAATCGACAGTTCCGCCGCCTCGGAGATGTTGCGGCCGCGGATCTTGACCGCGAGCGCCTCCGGCTTCAGGCGGGCGCCCTTGCAGACCTCGCAGGGCTGGGAGGACTGGTATTTCGACAGCTCGTCGCGCGTCCAGGCGCTGTCGGTTTCGCGGAAACGCCGCTCCAGATTGTTGACGATGCCCTCGAACGCCTTGTTGGTCTGATAGCGCCGCAGGCCGTCGTCATAGGTCATGGTGATGGCCGACCCGTCCGAGCCGAACAGAATGGTCTTGCGCACCTTCTCCGGCAGATCCTGCCAGGGCGTCGTCATCGACGCATCGAAATGCTCGCAGATGCTCTCGAGCGTCTGGTCGTAATATTTGGAGGTCGAACCGGCCCACGGCGCGATTGCGCCCTTCGACAGCGACAGCCGCTCGTCCGGGACAACCAGCATAGGGTCGAAATAGATCTTGCTGCCCAGCCCGTCGCAGGCCGGGCAGGCGCCGAACGGGTTGTTGAAGGAGAACAGCCGCGGCTCGATTTCCGGAATGGTGAAGCCACTGACCGGACAGGCGAATTTCTGCGAGAAGACGGTCTGCTCGTTGGTCTCGGCATTCTCGACCCAGACGATGCCATCGGCCAGCCCGAGAGCCGTCTCCAGCGAATCGGCCAGACGGTTGCCCAGCCCCTCGCGCACCACGATGCGGTCGACCACCACCTCGATGTCGTGCTTCAGCTTCTTGTTCAGCGCCGGCACCTCGTCGATCTCGTACATGGTGCCGTCGACCCGCACGCGCTGGAAGCCGCGCTTGCGCAGGTCCTGGATTTCCTTCTTGTACTCGCCCTTGCGACCGCGGACGAAGGGCGCCAGCAGCAGCAGACGCGTGCCCTCCGGCATCGCCATGATGCGGTCGACCATCTGGCTGACCGTCTGGCTCTCGATGGGCAGGCCGGTGGCCGGCGAATAGGGGATGCCGACGCGCGCCCAGAGCAGGCGCATGTAGTCGTAGATCTCCGTCACAGTCCCGACGGTGGAACGCGGGTTCTTGGAGGTCGTCTTCTGCTCGATGGAGATGGCTGGCGACAGGCCCTCGATGGAATCGACGTCCGGCTTCTGCATCAGCTCGAGGAACTGGCGCGCGTAGGCCGACAGGCTCTCCACATAGCGCCTCTGCCCCTCGGCATAGATCGTGTCGAAGGCAAGCGACGACTTGCCGGATCCCGACAGACCGGTGATCACGATCAGCTCGTCGCGCGGCAGATCCACATCGACGTTCTTCAGGTTATGTTCCCGCGCGCCGCGGACGCTGATGTACTTGTTCATGGAGTGTTCTTTTACCCGAAGCTTTTCCGGATGGAAAGCGGCATGGCGCCGCGACGCATGACGAAAAACGGCCAGCAGGGAAAATGGCTCCCTGCCGCCGGTCGGCTGACGATATATGCGCCGGGCGCGGCATTGCCACCGGCGCCCCGCGCGGGTCGGTCATGACCAGAAGGGCGGAACTGCCCGGAACCGCTTCCACAGATCGGGCAACGCCTTGCGCCGTTTTTCGGATTGGCGGTCGATCCAGGCGGCCACCGCGCCGACCGTCCTCGGGTCCGCGCCGGTCAGCGATGCGAGCATGCGGGCGCTGGTGACGGCGTCCTGATCGGCGTCCAGCGCCGCTTGCAACTGTTCCAGCGCCGCGAAGAAGGGCAGGGTGGCCGCCTCCGGATAAAGGCCCCGGAAGAAATCGGCGGTATAGCGCAGCGTGCGCAGACGCCGGCGCAGCTTGTCGCGCCCCTTGGCATCCTCCGGCGGCTTCGCCGGCTTGCCGAGCTTCGCCATGCGCGCAGACAGCCAGCCGCCGGCGACGCTGGTGACCGGCGCCGACAGCACGGCTCGCCGGTCGCCGTCCGCCTCCGACATCCAGCGGCCATGCTCCAGCCACGCGGCCAGGCCGAGGACCGTGGTGGTGCAGCCGGGCGCCAGGATCGCCGCCACCGCTTCGCGTGCCGGACCGGCTCCGGCGGAGCGGGCGAGCGATGCCAGCCGCTCTACCGCCACAGGGTCGATGCCCGCGCCAGCCTTCGGGTCGGCGAGGATGGGGCCGATGACGCCCGACATCAGCACATCCCAGCCCCGCGCCGGTCCCAGCCGCTTGGCGAGTCCCCGGCTCTCCTCGACCAGCCGGTCGGCCTCCGGTGCGGCGATCAGCGGAGCGAAGAGGCGATGGGCGGTGCGCAGCCGGCGAAGTGCCACGCGCATGCGGTGCAGCCCCTCCACATCGCCGCCGGCCAGCGCGCAGGACTCGTTGGCCAGGAACTGGCGCAGCGCCTGACGCAGGATGTGGCGATAGGCCTCCGCCACCGTGGTCAGCGGAGACAGGCCGAGCGGTTCCGCCTCCACCGGTCCCGGCGCCCTGCCGGTGACCATCCGCAGACCGGCCTCCGCCTTGCTTTCGGTGCCGATGCGCATGGGGATGGCGGCCTGCAGCATCAGCGCCAGATCGAACAGGCTGGCGACCTTGCCGGCCTTCAACTCCAGCTCCACCTCGCTGATCGGCAGGGAGTTGCCGCCGGCATAGACGCCGCCGTCATCGACGGCCAGTTCGACCGCGGTCAGCGGATCGGGGCGCAGCAGCAGGGTGGTGCGCCGGAAATCGGTAATGAACAGGCAGTCCAGCGAAGCGAGCGCTGACGACGGCACCAGCCCCGCGACGCTGGGATCAGCCAGTACGCCGACATCGACGGCCTCTCCTGCGACGATCCACTCCCATTCCCGCCGCACCGCGACGGCAGCCGAATCGCCGGGGCTGGCGCTGTTGACGGTCTTCAGGGTCTGGAGGAAACGGTCGCCATCCTGCCGCACGCGCAACGCCACTCCATTGGCGGCAAGTTTGAGGTCGGGAGTGTCGAAATACGCGGTGCGCAGCCTTTGGGTCGCCGCCGGGCCGTCGGCAATCGACAGCAGCCCCGGCAGCGCCGCCACCCGTGCCAGATCCGCCGTCGCCGCATGCAGTTTCAACTCCACCTCGCGGAACGTCGAGGCGGCCGGCTGCGCGTCGGGGGCGGACTGCTGGCTGTTGGGCGGTGCCGTGGGTGGGCTGACGGGGGTCAAGGGTCGGCTTCCTCCCGAATCCGGCCGGGGTGTGGCCTGGAGCAAATCAGGTGGATCCGTGGATACTCCAACCGCCGCCGCAGGTTAAGAGAGTTTACGCGGCTGCACAAAATCCGCCAGCCGCCCAGCGCCCATCTCCAGGTCGGCCCAACGCAGCGTCTCGAAGACAAGAACGGCGCAGGCGCCTGTCGGGAATTTGTCTGCCAGATCGTGGCGGAGGCCATGATCGCCGCTGCCGGTCAGGGCGTTCGCCAGTTCGTGCAGGTCGGGATTGTGCGCCACCAGCATCAGCCCGGTCGCGGAATCGGGCGCGTCGCGCAGCCGCTCCAGCAGCGTGTGGGCGCCGCACAGATACAGGCCGCGTTCATGCTCCACCGGCGGATAGGGCGCCCCAATCGCCGTCATCACCCGCTTGCGCGTTTCCACGGCTCTCACGGCGGTCGAACAGAGCACGAGGTCGATGTGCGCGTGATGCTTGCTCAGATAGGCGCCGACCAGGGTGGCCGCTTTCTCTCCACGGGCGTTCAGCGGGCGGTCATGGTCGCCCAGCGACGGATCGTCCCAGGAGGATTTGGCATGGCGCAGCAGGAACAGCGTCTTCATGGCGGAAATCGGTCGGCAGGGGAGGGGAAAGGGGTGAGACGGCTGGATCGGCGAGGCGGGAAGAGGTCGCGGTGTTTAACCAAATGGGAGTCCTGAAACCGTAACGCATATGGGATACTCTGTCTGCCCACCATATAACCGTCGTCGGCATGGCCCAAGGGCCGGCGCCGGCGTTCGGGATTTCACGATTTCAGAGGTCGACGTGACGCATCTCCAGGAACTCGATTCGGTCGGTATCGAGCCAAACGCCCCGGAACGCTTCATCAATCGGGAGCTTTCGTGGCTGGCCTTCAACCAGCGCGTCCTGGACGAGGCGGCCAACCCGAACCACCCGCTTCTGGAACGGTTGCGCTTCCTGTCGATCTCCGCCAGCAACCTCGACGAATTCTATATGGTCCGCGTCGCCGGCCTGAAAGGGCAGGTGGCCGCCGGCGTGAAGGCGCCGAGCCCCGAGAACCTGACGCCCGCACAGCAGCTGGCCGCGGTGAAGCAGCGCATCGCCGCGCTGATGGAGAGCCAGCAGGCGATGTGGCGGTCGCTGAAGGGCGAGCTGCGTGACGCGGGCATCTCGGTCGTCGATCCGGCCGACCTCAGCGAAGGCGAACTGGACTGGCTGGAAGCCAAGTTCCTGGACGACATCTTCCCGATCCTGACGCCCATCGCCGTCGATCCGGCCCACCCCTTCCCGTTCCTGCCGAATCTGGGATTCTCGCTGGCGCTCCAGCTGCACGACCCGGTCAAGGGCCGGCACATCGACGCGCTGGTGCCGCTGCCGACGCAGCTTGAGCGGTTCCTGCGCCTGCCGGGCTCGGACATCCGTTTCATCCAGCTGGAAAAGGTGGTGATGCAGTTCATCGACCGCCTGTTCCCTCCGTTCCAGGTCAAGGCGCATGGCGTCTTCCGCGTGCTGCGCGACAGCGAGATCGAAATCGAGGAAGAGGCGGAAGATCTGGTCCGCACCTTCGAAAGCGCGCTGAAGCGCCGCCGCCGCGGCAGCGTCATCCGCCTCGCCACCGACAGCGGCATGGCTGCCGACCTGCGTGAATTCCTGAGGCACGAGCTGAACGTCGCGTCGGACGACGTCTTCATCCTGGACGGGCTGATCGGCCTGACCGACACCAAGCTGCTGATCGTCGACGAGCGGCCCGATCTGGTTTTCCGCCCCTTCAATGCCCGTTTCCCGGAGCGGATTCGCGATTTCGGCGGCGACTGCTTCGCGGCGATCCGCCACAAGGACATCGTCGTCCACCATCCCTACGAGTCTTTCGACGTGGTGGTGCAGTTCATCCGGCAGGCGGCGCGCGACCCGCAGGTGGTCGCCATCAAGCAGACGCTCTACCGCACCAGCAAGGACAGCCCCATCGTCGCCGCGCTGATCGAGGCGGCGGAGGCCGGCAAGTCGGTCACGGCTCTGGTCGAGCTGAAGGCCCGCTTCGACGAGGAGGCGAACATCCGCTGGGCGCGCGACCTGGAACGCGCCGGTGCACAGGTCGTCTACGGCTTCGTCGATCTGAAGACGCACGCCAAGGTGTCGCTGGTCGTGCGGCGCGAGAAGAAGGCCCTGCGCAGCTACGTCCATTTCGGCACCGGCAACTACCACCCGATCACGGCGAAGGTCTATACCGACCTGTCCTTCTTCACCTGCGACCCGGCGCTGTGCCACGACGCCGCCGTGATGTTCAACTTCATGACCGGCTATGCCACGCCGAAGGTGCTCGAGAAGATCGCGATCGCGCCGATCACGCTGCGCCAGCGCCTGTCCGACCTGATCGAGGCGGAAATCGCCCATGCCGCCGCCGGCCGTCCGGCGTCGATCTGGGTGAAGCTGAACTCCCTGGTCGATCCGGTCATCATCGACAAGCTGTACAAGGCCTCGCAGGCCGGCGTGCAGATCGACATGATCATCCGCGGCATCTGCTGTCTGCGGCCCGGGGTGAAGGGGCTGTCGGAGAACATCCGGGTGCGCAGCATCGTCGGCCGCTTCCTGGAGCATGGCCGCGTCATCTGCTTCGGCAACGGCCATCCCATGCCGAGCAATCAGGCCAAGGTGTTCATCTCCTCCGCCGACTGGATGACCCGCAATCTGGACCGCCGCATCGAGACGCTGGTACCAATCGAAAATCCGACGGTGCATGAACAGGTGCTCGACCAGATCATGGTCGCCAACATGAAAGACGACGCAAGCACATGGAAGCTGGGGCCCGATGGCGTGTACCATCGTATCAAGGCTGGCCCCGATGCGTTCAGCGCCCATAATTACTTCATGACCAACCCCAGCCTGTCCGGCCGGGGTAGTGCGCTCAGCAATAAGCGCACGCCGCCGCGGTTGATGCTGCACGCGGTGTCCTGAGGGCGGGTGACGGGAGTGAGAGTATGAACAAGGACAAACGCGCCGCCGCCAATTTCGACGAGCTGGGGCAGGCGGGGGTCGGCACCCTGGGTGCGGCTGCCGCCGGGGAGCGCGTCGGGGAACGGGTGGGCGTGATCGACATCGGGTCGAACTCCATCCGTCTTGTCGTCTATGACGGGCTCACCCGCTCGCCGCTCGCCCTGTTCAACGAGAAGGTGCTGTGCGGCCTCGGCCGCGGGGTGGAGAAGGCGGGTGTGCTGAACCCCGACGGCGTCGCCCAGGGGCTGGCGGCGCTCGAACGTTTCGCCACTCTGGCCCAGGGCATGCGCGTCGGCCGGCTGGACGTGATCGCCACCGCTGCCGTTCGTGATGCCCGCGACGGTGCCGCCTTCGTCGATGCCATCCGACGCCGGGCCGGCCTGACCGTCCGCGTCATCAGCGGCGAGGAGGAGGCGCGGCTGTCGGCCATGGGCGTGCTGTCGGGCACCCCCGGCGCGGACGGCCTCGTCGGCGATCTCGGCGGCGGCAGCCTGGAGCTGGTGCCGCTCGACCGCGGCGTGATCGGCAGGCAGGTGACTCTGCCGCTCGGTCCGCTGCGGCTGATGGAGGTCGGCTCGACCAAGGGCGGCCCGGCCAAGCTGATCGACCAGCATCTGGAATCGCTGCCCTGGCTGCCGGCGATGAAGGGACGGCCCTTCTACCCGGTCGGCGGCAGCTGGCGCGCCATCGCCAAGCTGCATATGGAACAGTCCGGCCATCCGCTGCACATCATCCACCACTACACCATTCCCTCCGCCGATGCGCGGGAGTTCACCGGCCTGATCGGCCGGCAGAGCCGTTCGTCGCTGGAGAAGATGGCGGGATCGCGCCGCCGGCTCGACACGCTGCCGTTGGCCGGGCTGGTGCTGGAACGGCTTCTGCGCATCGCCCAACCGTCGAAGCTGGTCTTTTCCGCCTATGGCCTGCGCGAAGGCCATCTCTATTCGCTGCTCTCGCCGGAGGGGCAGCGTGAGGATCCACTGATGGCGTCGGCCGCCGATTGGGCGCGGCGCTTCGTGCGGATGGGCGATCCGGCCCTGCTGATGTCCTGGACCGCCGGGCTCTTCGCCGGCGAGGACGACAACGCCATCCGGCTGCGCCATGCCGCCTGCCTGCTGAGCGACGTCGGCTGGGCCGACCATCCCGACTACCGGGCGGAGCATGCCTTCCTGCGCGTGCTGCGTTATCCGTTCCCGGCGCTGGACCATGACGAGCGCGCTTTCCTCGCGCTTGCCGCCCATGCCCGCTATGCCGGCACCATCGACGTGCCGCTGACCGCACCGGTGCGAACGCTGGTGAGCGAAGGGCAGGGTATGAAGGCGCTGGTGCTGGGTCTGGCCCTGCGGCTTGCCCACACGCTGTCGGGTGGTGCCACTGCCTTGCTGGAGCGCACGAGCCTGAAGGTCGGCGATGGCCGCATCGTGCTGACCCTGCCCGACGACGGCAGCGTTCCGGCCGGCGAAGCGGTCCAGCGCCGCATCGATGCGCTCGCCAAGGCGATGAATCTCAAGGGCGATGTGGTCCAGCCGCTGCGGCCGCAGGCGGCGGAATAGGGTACGGTAGGTTGGCCGCCCGTCCGTCGATGGATGGTGGGCGGCCTTGTTCTTCAATCACGTCCGAGTGATCGACACGCCGCCGTCGACCAGCAGCGCGGTTCCGGTGGTGAAACTGGACATGTCCGACGCCAGATAGAGCGCCGACTGTGCGATTTCGCGCGGCATGGCAAGCCGTTTCAGCGCATGGAGACCCTGGACGAAGGCCAAAGCCTCCGGCGTATTCGACACGGCCCGTCCCATCGGCGTGTCGGTGCCGCCCGGCAGCAGCGCGTTGGCGCGGATGCCTTTTGGGCCATATTCGGCCGCAATCACCTGCATCAGCCCGACCAGCCCGGCCTTGCTGGCCGCATAGGCGGCCATGCCGGGAAAACCGACGGTGTGACCGACGAAGGTCGATGTGAAGATCAACGATCCGCCGCCACGGGTGAGCATCGCCGGAATCTGGTGCTTGGCGGCATGAAAGGCACCGGCCAGGTTGGTGGCGATCACCTCATTCCACATCTCAGCCGTCATATCGGGAAGCGGAACCTGAGCGCCGGTGGTGCCCGCGTTGTTGAAGGCGACATCCAGGCCACCGAACCGCTGCGTGGCGACCTCCACGGCTTCGCGTGCGGTTTCCGACTCCGCTATGGTGCCGGCCACGGCTACGGCATCGCCGCCACTGTCCTTGATCTCGTCAGCAAGCTGCTTCAGTTCTTCGCGTCGCCGGGCCACAAGCACAAGCTTCGCGCCGTGTTCGGCGAACAGCAGCGCCGCCTCGCGTCCAATCCCGGAACTGGCGCCCGTGACGATTGCAATCTTCCCATCAAGCTGTCTCATAGCCATTCTCCATTGCAGTGAACGGCCCGAGGGTCGCGAATACGTCCCGATTCCGGCTATCCGGTTCTTGCTTTCGAATTCGCAAGGTCGAACCACCCTATTGTCGATTTAATTTCCATAACCTAACTTATGTGTTTTCTGGTTACCTTTATTGGGCGTTCCCCGATCATGCCTCATAAGCATGCATGGCTGGGTCTTTGTGGGTTGACCGGTTGCGGCATGGCGGATGACCGATGCGTTGCCCATTTCCGGCGTCGCAACTTCCGATCCGGATGGATGATGTCGTCGAATAACCAGCCCACCACGCCCGATCAGCGCCAGGCGGTCCTGTCCCAGCGTCGAAATCTCAAGATGGCCGAATCCGCTCACGCCTATGTGCGCGGCAGCACCGTGAAATTCTACGAATGGCTGGAAAAGTCCAGCGGCAAGGTCCCGGACGGTCCGCCGGTCTGGATCTGTGGCGATTGCCATGTCGGCAACCTTGGGCCGGTCGCCAATGCCAAGGGCCGGATCGGCATCCAAATTCGCGACGTCGACCAGACCGTCGTCGGCAACCCCGCCCATGACCTGATCCGGCTCGGCCTGTCGCTCGCCACCGCAGCGCGCGGTTCCGACCTCCCCGGCGTCACCACGGCGCTGATGTTGGAACGGATGATCGAGGGCTACATGATGACCCTCGACGGCGAACTGGGCGGCGATGCGGTGCGGAAGAGGCCGTCGGTCGTCCGCGTCGGCATGCGTCAGGCCATCGGCCGCACCTGGAAGCATCTTGCCAAAGACCGCATCAAGGACATCCGGCCGACCATCCCGCTCGGCAAGCGGTTCTGGCCGCTGACCGACGAGGAACGGGCCGCGATTGAGGACCTCTTCGCCAAGGATCAGGTCCGCCGCCTGGTGACCGCCCTGCACTCCCGCGACGACAACGACCGGATCGAGCTGCTGGACGCCGCCTATTGGGTGAAGGGCTGCAGCTCGCTCGGCAGGCTGCGGATCGCGGTGCTGCTCGGCGTTGGCGAGGGCCATTACGACGAAGGCGGCCTCAGCCTGATCGACATCAAGGAGGCGGTCCAGGCCGCGGCCCCCCGTGCCGGCAAGAACGGCATGCCGCGCGACAATGCGGAACGCGTGGTGACCGGCGCGCAGAATCTCTCACCCTATCTCGGCGACCGCATGCGCCCTGCCCGCCTGCTCGACCGCGCCGTCTTCCTGCGCGAGCTGTTGCCGCAGGACATCAAGCTCGACTTCGATCATCTGACGCGCGAGGAAGCGACCCGCGTCGCCTTCTATCTGGCCGCCGTGGTCGGCAAGGCGCACGCCCGCCAGATGGACGAGGCGACCCGCAAGTCATGGCGCGGTGAACTGGCGCGCAACCGGACCAAGAGCCTGGATGCTCCGTCCTGGCTGTGGTCCAGCATCGTCGACCTGATCGTCGGTCACGAAGCAGCCTATCTGGAGCATTGCCGCCGCTACGCCGAACGGCCGGAGGCCTGATCGAGAAAGCCACAGGCCATCTTCAGGCAGGCGTCGCGGTCGGGCTGGAAATCCTCGGCGATCCACCAGGCCTCGACGCGCTTCAGCGTGCCGCCGATGAGCGGGCCGCGCGGAATGCCAAGCTCCAGCAGATCGCGACCGGCAATCGGCAGCCTCAAGCTGGGCAGGTCATCGGCCACCGACAGGGCCTTGCGCAACACGCCCAGGTCGAGCGGGCCGTCATGGATGGCGGCGGCGATCAGCAGCAGGTCGCCGAACAGCTCCGCATCGCCGACGCGGTACAGCGCCTGGCGCAGGGCCTTGCGGTCATCCGCCGGCGCCACCGCGACCGGCGGCTCGACCATGGCCAGCAGGCGGTCGCGCTCATGATTGGACAGGCGCAGAGCATCGGCAGCCCTGAGCGCGCCCGGCCGGTCGCTGTCCAGCACGGCGGCCAGCCGGCGGGTGGGGTCGGGCGTCAGCCCGAGATCGCGTTCCACGGCGATCAACCGCTCCAGCCGGCCGGTGTCCATCGCCTCCGGCAACAGATGGACCATGATCCCCTGCCCCATCATCAACCGCCACACCGAAGCGGCGCAGGGGGCGGTCAGCAGGCGGAACAGCTCCCCCCGCACCCGCTCGCCCGACAGTGTCGGCAGGCGCGGCGCCATGTCGCGACAGGCGGCCAGTGCCTCGGCATCCGGCTCGCCGCGGCCGTAATGGGCATGAAAGCGGAAGAAGCGCAGCAGGCGCAGCACATCCTCCTCGATTCGCCGGCGGGCTTCGCCGACGAAGCGCACATGTCCCGCGGCGAGATCGGCAAGACCGCCGAACGGGTCGAACATCGCGCCATCGGGCGTGCAACTCAGCGCGTTCATGGTCAGGTCGCGGCGGGCGGCGTCCTCGATCCAGTCGTCGGTGAATTCGACACGGGCATGGCGGCCGAACGTCTCCACGTCGCGTCGCAGCGTGGTGATCTCATAGGGTTTGCCGCCGCACAGCGCGGTGACGGTACCATGGGCGAGGCCGGTCGGGATGACGCGGATCCCCGCCGCCTCCAGCAGTTCCATGACCCGTTCGGGTGGCGCATGGGTGGCGATGTCGATGTCCTTCACCGGCCGGCCGAGCCACGCATCGCGCACGCAGCCGCCGACGAATCGCGCATCGGCACCGCCCGATGCCAGGGCATCGAACAGCGCGAGGCTTTCGGGGGCGGTCATCCAGGGCTGGGGCGACAGGCGAGCGGCAACGGTCATGGCGCGCGACGCTATCCGATTCCCGGTCCCCATTCCACCGCTGCGGGGACCTGGGCCATCGGTTTCGGAGACGTCAATCCGCCCCCTCCCCCGTTTCTCCGGCGGCGGCACCCAGCACGTCGCGCAGGTTCACCAGCATGCCGGCGGTCGCCCCCCAGATGTAACGCTGCGGATAGGGGAAGGCGTAGAACCAGCGAGGCTTGCCCAGGAACTCGCGGCTGTGGCGCTGCGGGTTCGACGGGTCGAGGATGAAGGACAGCGGCACCTCGAACACCTCGGCCACCTCGGTCGGGTCGGGCGTCAGGATGAAGGGCGGCGTCACCACCCCCACCACCGGAGTCACCCGGAACCCCGTGCGCGTGACATAGGTGTCCAGCCGGCCGACGATCTCGATCCGGCCGCGCTCCAGCCCGATCTCCTCCGCCGTCTCGCGCAGGGCAGTTTCCTCCGGAGTGCCGTCCTCCGGTTCCATCCGTCCGCCGGGAAAGCTGATCTGGCCGGCATGGGCGCTCAGCGTCGCGGTACGCTGGGTGAAGATGACGGTCAACTCCTCCGGCCGGTCCACCAGTGGAACCAGCACCGCCGCCTCTCGAAGCGTGGAGGGCGGCCCCATCTCCGGATTGAGATCATGGTCGCCCCGGATCTTGGCGGCATGCTTCGGCGCCGTCCGGTTCGACCGGACGGCATTCTCCACCGCCGCATCGGCGCTCATTGCCGGCAAACGCCGGCGGACCTCCTCCAGGCTCAGTCGCCAGGCAGCCTGCCCAGCGTGAAGAAGACCTTGTTGCTCCATATACCCACCTCGGACTCGCCGGTTTCGGTGCGGCGCGTCTCGCTGCGCTCGACCATGTCGTAGAACACGGGCCGCAGGATTCTCGCCTCAAGCCGGCTTCTGATTTCGATGTAGGGTGCCGGCTCCCCGGTTTCAGGGTTCACGGCGACGCGGATCGGATGTTCGGGGCCGGCCTCCACCCAATGATCGAGGTTGCTGCGGAAGGACAGGACCTGATCGGCCCCGCTGCCCGCCACGGTCATCTCCACCGCCACGAAAGGGGCGTCGTCCACAACGATCCGACCGCGCTCGACAGGCGTGATCAGCCAGTAATCGCCGTCGTCGTCGCGTTTCAGGACTGTGGAGAACAGCTTCGCCAGTTCGATCCGGCGGATGGGATCGCCATTGTGGAACCAGGTGCCGTCGCGCGCAATGCGGATGTCGTACTGCTCCAGCGTCTGCGTCCGTCCCAGCGCCGCCGGCAAGCCGGACGGCAGGTCCGGCGCCGTCTCCGAACCGGTTTGCCCATCTGAGCGCTTGTCATTCGCCATCGCGTTACCGACTTTCATGGAATTGGGAACCGTTTTGTCCCCGGACATGCGCATTTTCGCCACACTCGGCCGCTAGGTCCACTCCAATGGTCCTGGCGCCACCACCCGTCCGGCGGCCATCCGTCGGCGGGATTCGGAAAATGGGTGTCGACAAGGTGCCGGAACAGGGCCAACCATGCGGATCCCGTGTTTCGCGTCGCGGAATCCTGCGACCATGACACCGATAGGTCCACCATCGGGGAGCAGCAGACCTTGAGCGCACAGGACATCCTGAGGGGGCAGCCTCCCGTGCCGGAGGACCCGCAACGGCTGATGGAAGAGATCGAGGCACTGGGCGACCGCCTTGCCTCCGTCCGCGACCGCATCGGCCGCGTGATCTTCGGCCAGCAGGAGGTGATCGACCGCACGCTGGTCACGCTGCTGGCTGGCGGCCATGTCCTGCTGATCGGCGTTCCCGGCCTTGCCAAGACGCGGCTGGTGGAAACGCTGGGCACCGTGCTGGGCCTCGCCGAAAAGCGAATCCAGTGCACGCCCGACCTGATGCCAGCCGACATCCTGGGTTCCGAAGTGCTGGAGGAGGGCGACAACGGCCGCCGGTCCTTCCGCTTCCTGCCCGGTCCGGTGTTCAGCCAGTTGCTGATGGCCGACGAGATCAACCGCGCCAGCCCGCGCACCCAGTCTGCCCTGCTCCAGGCGATGCAGGAGCACCGGGTGTCGGTCGCCGGCCAGTACCATCCCCTGCCCCAGCCCTTCCATGTGCTGGCGACCCAGAACCCGCTGGAGCAGGAAGGCACCTATCCTCTGCCGGAAGCCCAGCTCGACCGCTTCCTGATGCAGATCGACGTCGATTATCCGGACCGCGAGGCGGAACGGCGGATGATGATCGCCACCACCGGGGCAACCGACGAGCGCGCGGTGACGGTGCTGTCCGCCGCCGATCTTCAGACTGCACAGCGCCTTGTCCGCCGCGTGCCCGTCGGCGAAGGGGTGGTGGACGGCATCCTCGACCTCGTCCGCCGAGGCCGTCCGGAGACGTCTGACATGATGGAGGTGCGCCAGCATGTCGCCTGGGGTCCCGGCCCCCGCGCCAGCCAGGCCCTGATGCTCGCCGCCCGCGCCCGTGCGGTGCTGGACGGCCGCCTCTCTCCGTCGCTGGACGATGTCGTTGCGCTGGCCAAGCCGATCCTGAAGCACCGCATGGCCCTGAACTTCGCCGCGCGCGCTGACGGGGTGACGCTGGACGATGTCATCGACCGCCTCTGCGCGCCCCTGGCCTGACCCCTCGAAGCGGAGCCGCAATGCCGCGCAGCCCAAACTCCCCGCAGAAGAACCAGCCGACGGGTCAGCTGTCGAACACTCTGCTGGCACGGCATCGCGCGGAGGAACTGGCATCCGCCCTGCCCCCGCTTCTGGTCGCGGCGGAACGGGTGGCGGCGACCGTCGCCCAGGGGGTGCATGGCCGGCGCCGCGTCGGTCTGGGCGAGACCTTCTGGCAGTTCCGCCGCTACCAGCCGGGCGACGCGCCGTCGATGATCGACTGGCGCCAGTCGGCCAAGACCCAGCCGGTCTATGTGCGCGAGAATGAATGGGAGGCGGCGCAGAGCGTCTGGCTCTGGCGCGATCGCTCCGCCTCCATGGATTTCCGCTCCGCTGCCGGACTGCCGACCAAGCGGGAGCGGGCCGATCTGCTGACGCTCGCCACTGCAGTCCTCCTGGCCCGCGGCGGCGAGCGGGTCGCCCTGCTGAACAGCGGCGTGCGACCCGACCACGGCAAGACCGCCATCGACCGCATTGCCCGGCTGATGACCGACCCGCGCGCCGCGGCCGCACCCGATCCGCTGCCACGGGTGGAGCCCCTGCCCCGCCATGCCCAGACAGTCCTGTTCGGCGACCTGCTGTCCCCCCTGCCGGAAATCCACGCCATCGTTGCCGGCCTCACCGGCCGGGGCCTGCGCGGCCATCTGGTCCAGATCCTCGATCCGGCGGAAGAGACGCTGCCCTATGACGGCCGTGTCGATTTCCATGGCATGGAGGGCGAGCAAAATCTGCTGGTTCCCCGTGTCGAGGCCGTCCGCGACGCTTACCGCGAGCGTCTGAAGGCGCAGCAGGACGGGCTGGCGGCGCTTGCCCGCACCGCCGGCTGGAGCTTCGCCGTTCATCGCACCGACCGTTCGCCGCAATCCGCGCTGCTCACCCTCTGGGGTGCGATGGCGATGGAGGCGGTGTGACACACCGGCCACCCCCCTCTCGCCCCTCCCCCTCGTGAAGACGCGCCAATGCTGGGTCTCGGACCGATTGCCTTCGCCGCCCCCTGGGTCTTGACCGCACTGGCAGCCCTGCCGGTCCTCTGGTGGCTGCTGCGCGTCACGCCGCCGGCGCCGCGTGCGATCCAGTTTCCCGCCATCCGGCTGCTGCGCGACCTGATTGCGCGGGAGGAGACGCCGGCCCGGACCCCCTGGTGGCTGCTGCTTCTGCGGCTGGTCGTGGCAGCGTTGATCATCCTGGCCCTGGCGGGTCCCCTGCTGAACCCGCGCGCGGCGCTTCCCGGCGGCGGGCCGCTGTTGCTGGTGGTGGACAATGGCTGGGCCGCCGGGCGCGACTGGCCGGCCCGCAAGCGCACGATGGATGAACTCATCGCCCAGGCCGACCGCCAGCAGCGCCCGGTGATCCTGCTGCCCACCGCCCCGGCTGCCGATGGACAGCCGATCCATGCGAGCGCCGTCCTGCCGGCGCCCGAAGCGCGCCGGGTGGCCCAGGCGATGACGCCCCTGCCCTGGCCGACCGACCGTGCCGCCGCACTGGAAGCCTTGAAGGCGGTGGCGGCACAGGCCAACGGGCGCGGCTCCATCCACGCGGTGTGGCTCAGCGACGGCGTGGGCGACCGCCAGGCTGCCGCTCTCGCCGCCGGATTGCAGCGGCTGGGCTCCGCCGATGTTCTCGACGATTCCGCCGAGCATCCCCCCCACCTGCTGCTGCCGCCCGCCAGCGAGGGCACGGCGCTGACAGCCCGCGTCGTCCGCGCCGACCCGTCGAGGCCGGAGCCGGTGACCGTCCGCCTCGCAGCCGCCGACGGGCGGCTGCTGACGCGCCAGACCGTCACCTTCGAACCGGGCCAGAAGGTGCGGGAGGTGCGCCTCGACGTGCCGACAGAGCTGCGCAACGACGCCGCCAGCCTTCGAATCGAAGGCGACACCACCGCCGGCGCCACCGTCCTGCTGGATGAACGCTGGCGCCGCCGCCCCGTCGGTCTCGCGTCCGGCCGGGCGGAGGGGGAAAGCCAACCGCTGCTGTCCGATCTCTATTATCTCGAACGCGCGCTGTCGCCCTACAATGAGGTGCGGCGCGGCGAGACGCTGGATCTGCTGAAGCGGGACTTGGCCGTGCTGATCCTGTCCGACATCGGCGCCCTGACCGGAACGGAGGTTCAGGACATCGAGGATTGGGTGAAGAAGGGCGGCGTGCTGGTCCGCTTCGCCGGCCCGCGTCTGGCCCAGCATGCCGACACGCTGGTGCCGGAGCGGCTGCGCATCGGCGACCGCGCGCTTGGCGGCGCGCTGTCCTGGTCGGAGCCTGCAAAGCTTCAGCCCTTTCCGCCCAAGTCGCCCTTCGAAGGGTTGGCCATCCCGCCCGATGTCCAGGTGAACCGGCAGGTTCTCGCCGAGCCGGCGCTGGATCTGGCCGACCGCACCTGGGCGAGGCTGGCCGACGGTACGCCGCTGGTCACCTCGCAGAAGCGCGGCGATGGCTGGATCGTCCTGGTCCACACCACCGCCAGCCCGGACTGGTCGAACCTGCCGCTTTCCGGCCTGTTCGTCGACATGCTGCGCCGGCTGGTGGCACTCAGCGGCGGCGTGACGGGGACGGCTGCCACCGCTTCGCTCGATCCGGTCGAAGTGCTGGACGGCACCGGCCGGCTGGTTCCACCGCCGCCGACAGCCTTTCCTATCCCCGGCAATGCCGCCGCCGATGTCATCGGACCACGCCACCCGCCGGGATTCTACGGCACCGACGACGCCCGGCGTGCGCTCAACCTGTCGGCCGCCGTCACCGCCATCGACCCGCTGCCGCCGATGCCGGCCGGTGTGGGCCGCGACGGCTATGGCGGTCGCGGAGAGGTTCCGCTGAAGCCGTCTCTGCTGGCGGCGGCCCTCGCCCTGTTGTCCATCGACCTGCTGATCGCGCTGGCCCTGCGCGGCCTGCTGCGCCCGCCCAGCCTGCGGCGTGGGGCCGGCGGGGCGGCGGCCGGCCTGCTGCTGGCGCTCGCCCTGTCGTCGGCACCGCAGCCCGCCCGCGCGCTCGATCAGGACAAGGCGGTCAAGGTGACGGCGGAGACCTACCTCGCCTATGTCCAGACCGGCGACAGCAGCGTCGACGACACAGCCCGTGCCGGGCTTGAGGGGCTGGTCAGCGTGCTCGGCCTGCGCACCGCCGTCGAAGCGACCGGAGCGGTCGGCGTCGATCCCGAACAGGATGAGCTGGCCTTCTATCCCCTGCTCTATTGGCCAGTGTCGGATCGGCAGAAAGCGCTGTCCGATCAGGCCCGCCAGCGGGTGAACGAATATATGCGTAGCGGCGGCACCATCCTGTTCGACACCCGCGATCAGGCGCCGGGAGGCGGCCCTGCCGTTCTGCAACGGCTGGTGGAGGGCTTGGACATTCCGCCGCTGGCCCCGGTGCCGCAGGACCATGTGCTGCGCAAGTCCTTCTATCTGCTGACCGACTTCCCCGGACGCTATGCCGGCGGGCAGCTGTGGATCGAAGCACGCGAAGGGCCGGCGAATGACGGCGTGTCTTCCGTCGTGATCGGCGGCAACGACTGGGCATCGGCCTGGGCGGTCGGCCGCAACGGCCAGCCGATGTTCGCGGTCATCCCCGGTGGCGAACGTCAGCGCGAGATTGCCTATCGCTTCGGCGTCAACCTCGTGATGTACGCGCTGACCGGCAACTACAAAGCCGATCAGGTCCATGTGCCCGCCATCCTGGAAAGGCTAGGCCAGTGATGCCCGTCGATCTGCTCTCCGGACTTTCCGTGGCGCTGGCGCCCCTGCTGCCCTGGCCGGTGCTGGGCGCCCTGATCGGCTTCGCCCTGCTGGTGGTGCTGATTGCCGTGCTGCGCCGGGCGCGCGGCACATGGCTGCGCCTGCTGGCGGTGGCGGTGCTGGGGCTGGCGCTGGTCAACCCCTCGCTGGTCCAGGAGAAGCGCGACCCGATCAAGGATGTCGCCGTCGTTGTGATCGACGATTCGCCGAGCCAGGCGATCGGCGACCGCCGAGCCCGCACAGAGCGGGCAGCCGAGCAACTGACCGAGCGGCTGAAGCGTTTCAACGATCTGGACGTGCGCGTCGTCCGCAGCGCCGACGGCGGCGAGACCGGCGGCACCATCAACGAGACCCATCTGTTCGATGCGCTGAACCGTGCCATGGCCGATGTGCCGCGCCGCCGCATGGCCGGCGCCGTCTTCATCACCGACGGTCAGGTGCATGACGTTCCGCAGGTTCCGAGCAAGCTGGCAGACATCGGTCCGATTCACACGCTGCTGACCGGCGACCGCGACGAAGGCGACCGCCGCATCGCCATCGTTCAGGCGCCGAACTACGGCCTTGTCGGCAAGCCGGTCGAACTGACCATCCGTGTCGACGACATGCCCGGCCGCCAGTCGGCCGACGCCGCGGTGACTCTGCGCCAGGACGGTGGCGCGCCCGGCACCATCCGCGTGCCGGTCGGCCGCGACGTCCGCGTCGATCTGCCGATCACCCATGGCGGCCAGAACGTGCTTGAACTGGAGGTGGAGCCGGCGAAACAGGAGCTGACTCTCGCCAACAACCGTGCAGCGGTGGTGGTGAACGGCGTGCGGGACCGGCTGCGCGTGCTGCTGGTTTCCGGTGAGCCACATGCCGGCGAACGCACATGGCGCAACCTGCTGAAGGCAGATCCTGCCGTCGATCTGGTCCATTTCACCATCCTGCGCCCGCCGGAGAAGCAGGACGGCACGCCGATCCGCGAACTGTCGCTGATCGCCTTCCCGATCCGCGAGCTGTTCGAGGTGAAGCTGGACGAGTTCGACCTGATCATCTTCGACCGCTACCGCCGCCGTGGCGTGCTGCCGCAGATGTATCTGGAGAATATCGCCGACTATGTCCGCAAGGGCGGAGCCCTGCTGGAGACTTCCGGCCAGGGCTATGCCGGACCGTTGTCTCTCTACCGCACGCCGCTGGGGTCGATCCTGCCGGCGGCGCCCAGCGGCCAGACGGTGGACAGCCCGTTCCTGCCGACCGTCACCGATGTCGGCCGCCGCCATCCGGTGACCGCCGGGCTGCCCGGCGACCGGCTGGACGCGGCGCCGAGTTGGGGTCGCTGGTTCCATCAGGTGGATGTGACGCCGAACAGCGGCACCGTGGTGATGCAGGGTGCCGGCAACCGACCCCTTCTGGTGCTGGACCGTGTCGGCAAGGGCCGGGTGGCGCAGCTCGCCTCCGACCAGATCTGGCTATGGAGCCGCGGCTTCGAAGGCGGCGGTCCGCAGGCGGAGCTTCTGCGCCGTCTCGCCCACTGGCTGATGAAGGAACCGGAACTGGAGGAAAACGATCTGCGTGCCCATGTGGACGGCAACCGCATCACGGTCGAACGCCGGTCCCTGACGCCCGATCCGCGTTCCGTCACCATCACCGATCCGTCCGACCGGACCAGCACGCTGCAACTGACCGACGACCGTACCGGCCGTGCCGTCGCCACGGTGACCGCCGCGGCCCCCGGCATCTATCGCGTCTCCGACGGCGAGCGGACGACGCTGGCGGTGGTGGGGGCGGTGAATACGCCGGAACTGGCCGACGTGCGGTCCACCGGTGACCGCATGAAGCCGGTGGCCGAGGCGACCGGTGGCGGCATCCATTGGGTAACCGACACCGACAACGGTCCGAACCCCGGCATCGACGTGCGCCGCACCCAGCCCGACCGTAGCCAATCCGGTTCCGGCTGGATCGGCCTGCGTGCCAACGGCGACTACACGGTCACGGGCGTGACCGACGTGCCGCTGCTGCCGGTTGGCGCGGTGCTGGCCCTGGTGCTGGGCGGACTGTTGATGGCATGGCGCCGGGAGGGCCGCTGAGGGGCTTTTCGTAGGCCCGATTGCCTGCGAAAATTTTCTGAAAACAGCCTGTTGCGTTCGGCCGGGCTTCCGATTATGGTGCCGCTCCTTCCGGCGATACGAGAGATCGCCGCGCCGGTTGGGGCGTCGCCAAGCGGTAAGGCAGCGGTTTTTGGTACCGCCATTCCCAGGTTCGAATCCTGGCGCCCCAGCCAATTTTCATGATATTCAATCAATAAGCTTCAAACCCGCTTCTAGGCGGGTTTCTGTGTTTTTGGCAGTCGCAACCTTGCCGATGCCTCCAAATGCGGCTCCGGCCATTGGTGAACGCGATCCGTTCTATGACAGAGTGTCGGGACTGGACTCAGATGGCTCGGGGGCACTAGCCTTGGCCAGCCTCCCGAGCCATTCGATCGATATTTAAAAAGCCGCTGCCAGAGTCGTGGAACCCTGGTCGGTTGCCAGGAATTGTGCGGAACGGCTGGTTGTCGTCGTCAGCGGTGCGGCGGTCCGCCCTTCACGATACCCGGACGTCACAAAATGCGTCGCAGCACCCAGCTCACTGGTGCCGAACAACCAGCGGATGTCCGGATAGCGTGCGAGATAAGCGGATGCATTGAAAGTCGTCGATCTCCCTTCAAGTCTTCCGGTGGTGGCGTAATGCAATGCCGCAGAGTTCTTGTCCGCTCCGAAGGCCTGGATAAGATCGGGATTAGCGGCGAGGTAGCTCATTGCGCTGAAGCTGGTGCTGCGATGTTCCAGACGGCCGGCATTTATGTAATGCTGAGTGGCCGCATCAGTATTCGCGCCGAATGCCGCGGCCAAATCGGGGTTGGCCGCAAGGTAGCCCGCGGCATCGAAGGTCGTCGGCCGATGTTCGCGGATGCCGGTGCTCAGGTAATGGCCCAGCACTGGCGCAGTATTCCCTCCAAACGCTGCCGCAAGGTCGGGATTGGCCGCCAGATAAGACAGCGGATCCAACGCGGCAACGCTGGACGTGGCGATCGTACGGTTGCTGAAGCGGATGTATTCGACTCCGATCAACTGGTCGTAACCGCTCGAATCGTACACATAGACGGACCCGCCATAGCTGAAGGTGGTGTTGGTATCGGTGCTTCCGCGGCGTTCGGCGGTATCGACGCCGGCACCACCGTCGATAACGTTGGTTCCGTAACCGCCATCCAGAAGGTCCGATCCGCCGCCGCCCAAAATAGTATCGTTCCCGGTATACCCCCGAATCGTATCGTTGAAATCCGACCCGAACATCGTGTCCGACCCCGACAGGATCGAAGACCGTGCACTGCTGCTATCGCCACTGGACAGCCACGCAAGGAAGGTGGTCGCGGGAACCGACAGGTTCTCGACGGTGTAGGTCGGCTTGCCATTCGACAGCGAGCGGATGGCGGAGATCGTTCCACCCACCACATTGGTACCCGTCGAATTATAAGCGAAATTGCCATAAAACTCGGTTACGGCACCGCCACCATAGCTTGCCGAAATGTAGGTGCTGTTTGCGCCGGTTATCTGCGCGAACAGCAGATCGGCGATATAGATATTGTCGGTGTTAACTCCGGCTGTACCACCCGCAATAAAGCGCGCCATAGGCCTTCCCCTGATTTCTTGTTGTGCTCGTTTGCAGCTCGATGCGTGTTATTCGCATGATATTTTTAGGGTCGCTCAAGCTGAACGAAAACGCCCCTAGAGTAACACAACCTCAGGGTTTGGAGAACATGCGATTGCATTTTCCCGCAAAGGGGTATGGCTGAAAATTTCAAACCAGCCTTCCGGAATTCCGACTTGCGGTATCAGACGGAAAAGGACTGTCGGACCGGCAGGCTTCTTCCTGACGGTCCGCGACCTCATTCGCAGCCGGCTCGACCAGCATGACCAGTGTAAAGGCGGACCGGTCCCCCGGGCGCAGGGTCACCTGCTCCAACGTAAGCGCGCCATCCAGCGGATGATTGAAGCGACGCAGCCCCCCTTCGCGCTCAAGAACCCCTTGATCGTTCCAAAACCGGGCGAACATCGGGCTGGCCTGCCGCAGCCCATCGACCAATTGTTGGAGCGTCGGGTCGTCGGGGTAGCGAGCCGTTTCCGCACGAAACTCGGCCAGCAACCGGCGACCGCGATTTTCCCAATCCTGGATGAACTGGCGGGCCGACGGGTCGAGAAAGACATAGCGCAGCAGATTGGCTTCGGGACCGGCAAGCCAACCGGAAAAAAGCCGTGCCGCCCCGGTATTCCAGCCGACAGCGGTCCAGGACCGGTCGAGCAGATAGGCCGGTGCGGTCATCGCCGCCAACGCGGCCAGCAGCGGCGGCGGTGGACCATCCGCCTGTCCCGCGGCCGGCATGTTCGGGTCACGCTTGCGCGTCAGTTCGAAAAGATAGGTCCGTTCAGCCGGGGTGAGGTGAAGCGCGTCCGCAAGACGAGCCAGTGCTGCCGGAGAAACCGAAACGTCGCGCCCCTGTTCAAGCCAGGTGTACCAGGTTGGACTGATGCCGCAGAGCTGTGCCAGTTCCTCCCGCCGCAGGCCGGGCGTACGCCTGCGGACGGAACCGGTTCGGACACCGGCCTCTGCCGGGGTCAACCGTTCGCGGTGGCGACGCAGAAAGGAGGCAAGCAGGCGGCGACGGTCGACGGATGGATCGATGGGTGCCTGACCGGCGGGGATGGTTGTGCGGGTCATGATGGGAGTGTTTATACCAGGATAACCACCTGCCTTGTACCCGGTTACGAATGGCGCGAGGCTCGCCCCATCAGCCACCCGGTTAAAAGGAAGCCCTCCATGACCCAGAACCACCATGGCGTCGTCGCCGAGAATTACGGTCCGCGTGCCGATGCCTATGTATCGAGCGCCGTTCATGCCGGCGGTGCCGACCTGGACCAGATCGAACTGGCCTTGCGCGGCAGGCCCGACGCGCGGGTGCTGGACCTGGGCTGCGGTGGGGGCCATGTCAGTTACCGCGCCGCACCGCAAGTTGCGGAGGTCGTGGCCGTCGACCTGACGCTGGAGATGCTGGAGGTGGTCGCCCGCACCGCCGCGGAACGGGGATTGCCCAACATCGTCACCCGTCAGGCACCGGCCGAACGGTTGCCTTTCGAGGATGGACGGTTCGATGTCGTGCTCTGCCGTTTCACCGCGCATCATTGGCATGATTTCGAGGCCGGACTGCGGGAGGCGCGGCGGGTGCTGGCACCGGGTGGGATTGCAGTGTTCATCGATTGCATCGCACCGGCCGCGGCTGTGCTGGACACCCATCTGCAGGTGGTTGAGGTGCTGCGCGACCCGTCGCATGTCCGCAACTATACGGCGTCCGAGTGGATGGCGGCGCTGGCGCGGGCGGGCTTCGCCGTCCGGTCGCTGACACCGCGGCGCCTGCGCATGGAATTCCCGGTGTGGACCGCCCGCACCCGAACCCCGGATCTCCATGCCCAGGCCATCCGCTCGCTCCAGCGCAGTGCCGCGGCGGAGGTCCGCACCCATTTCGACATCACCGAGGACGGCAGTTTCCTGCTCGACACGCTGACGCTGGAGGCGGACCCGGTCTAGCAGGTTGCCGGAATGGTCATCGCCCGGCGGGCGGTCTCCCGCCTGTCGAGCGTGCCGCTCACCAGCGTCAGAACCAGACCGCCGAGGACGAAGAGCCCACCGACCCATGGCGTGGCACCAAGGCCGAGCGGGGAGGACACCACCTGCCCACCGAAGAAGGCGCCTGCCGCAATTCCCAGGTTGAAGGCGGCGATGTTCAGCGCCGAGGCCACATCGACGGCCCCCGGCGCATGACGCTGGGCCAGCTGGACGACATAAAGCTGAAGTCCCGGCACATTGGCGAAGGCCAGCGCCCCCATGCCGGCCAACGTGACCAGCGCCGGAACCTTGGCGTCAGCGGTGAACGTGAAAATGATCAACACCAGCGCCTGCAAGGCGAACAGCCAGGCCAGCGCCCGAACCGGCCGGCGGTTGGCGAGCCGGCCGCCGACGACATTGCCGACCGCAATGGCGGCACCGTACAGCACCAGGACGAGACTGACGGTGGTGCTCGAGAATCCGGTGATCGTCTCAAGGATTGGCGCCAGGAAGGTGAAGGCGACGAAGGTGCCGCCATAACCGAGCGCAGTGATGGCGAAGGCCAGCAGAAGCCTCGGCTTCGCCAGTACGCCCAACTGCGCGCCCAGCCCGGCGGCCGGCGGCTGGCTGAGCTGTGCCGGCACGAGCGCCGCGACGCCCAGCCCACCGATGACGCCAAGCCCTGACACCGCCAGGAAGGTGGCACGCCAGCCGAAGGTCTGACCGATCCAGGTGCCGAGCGGCACGCCGGTGACGATTGCGATGGTCAGGCCGGAGAACATCATGGCGATGGCCGAGGCACGCCGGTCCTGAGGTACCAGATCGGCGGCGATGGTCGAGCCGACCGAGAAGAAGACGCCATGGGCGAAGGCGCTCAACACCCGTGCCACCAGAAGCGTCTCGTAATTCGGGCTGATACCGGCCAGCAGATTGCCTGCGACGAACACGCCCATCAACCCGAGCAGAAGCGGCTTGCGCGGCACCCGGCCGGTCAGCGCGGTCAGAACCGGTGCGCCGAATGTGACGCCGAGCGCATAGACGCTGACGACCATCCCGGCCAGCGGCAGGCTGACGTTCAGATCGCCCGCCACGGTGGGAAGCAGACCGACGACCACGAACTCCGTCGTCCCGATCGCATAGGCGCTGATCGCCAGCGCCAGCAGTGCAAGTGGCATTTCCAAGGTCTCCATTCCAAGAAGGACTGTGCTGGGGAGACGATGTGCGCCATAAGGTTGGGAACGGGAATACCAGCCCAATTCGGATGATCTTGTCATTCAGAGACAAAGCAGGATTGGAGATGCCGGAATGAGCGATCCGCGCGCCTGGGAAATGCGGGTTTTCCTGCGGGTTGCGGCCCAGGGCAGCTTCAGTGCCGCCGGACGCGATGTCGGCATGACGCCGTCCTCCACGGCGAAGCTGGTCGGTCGATTGGAGGAGCGGCTTGGCGTGCGGCTGGTCGAACGCTCCACCAGGAAGCTGCGCCTGACCGTCGAGGGAGAGCTATACCGGGAACGGGCACAGACGCTGCTGGGAGAGCTGGATGCGCTGGATGCCGAGATCGCAGGCGGGGCCCGCGCGCCGACCGGCCTGATCCGCGCCAACGCCTCGGTACCGTTCGGCCAGCATTGTCTGCTGCCGCTGCTGCCAGAATTCCTGCGCGACCATCCAGGCATCACGATGGATGTGACGATGACCGACGAGGTGGTGGACCTCTATGCCGCCCGCGTCGATGTCGCCTTCCGCGCCGGCCCTTTGAGCGATTCCGCTCTGCTGGTCCAGCGGCTTGGCGTCGTCCGCCGGAGAATCGTCGCCTCCCCCGACTATCTGGAGCGGAAAGGCGTGCCTATGACCGCCATGGATCTGGAAGCCCATGATTGCCTGGGCTTCAATTTCCGCCGTGCCGCCGCGGTCTGGCCGCTGAAATCCGGCGGACGGCTGGTGGACCGCGAGGTGCCGACCCGCATCCTGGCCAACAATGGCGAGACTGTTCGCCATATGGCGCTGCTGGGGCTGGGGCTGGCGCGGCTGGCCGAATACCATGTCCGCGACGATCTGCGCGCGGGACGGCTGGTCGCGGTGCTGGACGACACGCTGGTCGATACCGAGGAAATCCACGCCGTCTATACCGGCCGTGACCGTGCGCCACGCCGGGTTCGTGCCTTTCTGGACCATATGGCCCCGCGCTTGCGTGCGATGCTGGCGGGTTGACCGCCGGACCCCGAAAAAGGCATCGGCCGGATGACGGGCATCCGGCCGATGGAACTCACCGCTTTAACGGCGTGCGTCAGAACGGGATCTCGTCATCGAGATCCTCGTGACGGGGCGGAGCACCACCGCCGCCACGATTGCCGCCGGAAGAGCCGCCACCGTAGTTGCCGCCCCCGCCGCCATAGCCACCGGCGCCGCTGCTGCCGCCACGCGATTCGTAGCCGCCGCCCCCGCTGCCAAAGCTGCCGCCGCCCTCTTCACGGGCGCCGCCGGTGAAGTCGATTTCGGCCACGCGCACAGACAGGCCGGCACCGCGGGTGCCGTCACGCTTCTCATACTCGCGCAGGGTGACTTCGCCCGAAACGACGACGCTCTTGCCCTTGGTCAGGTGCGGAGCGAGCGACTCGGCGCGGCGGCCCCAGATCGAGCAGTCGACCCACTGGGTCGTCTTGCGATCGCCAAAGCCGACATCGTTGGCGACGCGGAAACCCAATACCTTCTCGCCGCTCTGGGTCGTGCGCAATTCGCCGTCCGCGCCCAGGCGTCCCGTAAACGTCCAAACATTCATCGCTCGTTGCTCCTAAGCGCGAGTGTCCCAGCATCCATGCCGACCCGTCAGGATGCCCGGCGGAGGCACCCAGATGCCGAGGGTTCCCATTCGCAGGGCCGGCTGTTCAATGGCGACCATCCCCCCGGTCCCGCGCAACGAAGCACGAGGGACCGACGCCGGTCAACCGCCGTCGGAAATGCTCCGGCACTGTCCGGACCGGCGCACTCGCCCTGCCGCCCCGAACCGGAACACTCCATGAACAAATATAGCAGAGGAACAGGCGCGGGAAAACCGGATCCTTCGGCGTAGTGCCCGAAGTCCGCCTTTCGGCGCGGAACTCAGCGCAGACGGCGCGCTGCCAGGTCCAGGGCGGTCTTCAACTGTGCATGGGAGAAAGGACGGTGCACCACACCCAGCGGATAGGTTTCGGTGATGCGCGCCATGGTGCCATGGTCGCTGTTTCCCGACAGGAAGATGGACCGAAGTCCATGATCGAGGGTCAACCGGCGCGCCACCGCGATGCCGTCCCCGCCCCCCAGATGCACATCGGTCATCGCCAGATCGGGACGCTCACGAAGAGCCAGATCCACCGCCTCCCCCTCCGTCCGGGCGATGCCGCAGACGGTGTGTCCCAGATCCGCCATCACCGCAGCGAGGGCGTCTGCGATGCCAGGATCGTGCTCCACCAGGATAACACGCAACGGCTGCCCCGGCGTGCGGGTGCGGTGGGGCAGATGTGGCTTGGCGATGGCGTCGATCCGGAGCATGCGACCGACCTCGGGCGTTGCAACTGTTGCGCGGTATGCGGCGAGTTTTGGTAAAATTTCGTTTACCGGTACGCCGTTTGTACTAGAACCACCCCAAATTTGCAAGATCAATCGTTCAGAATCTGACCTTTCTTGCGGACAGCGGATAGAAAACGGGTGCGTCGATCCGCGGGCTCGTCCGGCATCCGTCAAATCCTGATTTATTGTCGGCGTCAGCGTCCGGCAGGACCCAGCCAGTCGATCCCGCCCTTGGGGCTTTGGCCGGCAGTGGCGTTGGCACGCACGGTTGCCGCACGTGACGGCGGCGGTGGCGGTGCCGGTTCGCTGGCAAGCCAGGATGCTTGCCCTTCGGACGGCCGGGACGGACTCACCACTGCAACGGCCGACGGAGCTGAGGACGATGGGCTTGCAGGTGGAGAAGCGGATGAAGCTGGCGGAGCCAGTGCCGGCTGAGCGAGTCGGGCAGGCAAAGCGTGCGGTGGCGACTGGATATCGTCGGTCCGAACCGGTTCGTCGTCCCCTTCCGGCACGTCATCGCCGCCCCAGCCGCCGGACAGTGCGTTGCTGTGCGGCGGCTCCCAATCCGATGCGGCGGGCTGTCGCAGGCGGGGTGCGTCGGCAGCTCCAAGCCAGGAGGTGCGCTCGTCATCCGCCAGAGGACCGGTCAGGGTGTTCAACTGCCGCGCCTGCTCGCGGATTTCCAGCAGGGTCGTGACCGCCACTTGCAGAAGCGGCGCCAGCACCATCGGGTCGGCCATCTCCTCCGCGGTCAATGCTGCGAAACGGTCGCGCACCGTCTCCACCGCCTGTTCCACGCCATCCCGCAGGGCGCCGGCCTCGTGCGCCAGCCGTTCCAGATCCTCGCGCAACGCGGAGATTTCGCAAGCTTGCCGCAACTCGTGAAAGCCGATGCCCGCCCCCTGCATGGGTGCGGATCGCCGGTCCCGCGACGAACCAAAATCGTGAGGCATCCTGGCCTTACCCCGGTTCCGAACCAAACCCGATGAAGACGTCCGCCCCGTTGGAGGCGGCGACATCCACCCTATGGCAACCCGCGCAACCGGCAGGGGGTTCCAAAAGCCAACGTCGTGGCGCCATCTGTCCGAACGTCGGGGAAGTCGCCCGGCGTCACGGATGGTCCCAGGTCGGGCAACATTGTTTAGCGCCGTTGATGTCGTTTGGAAACCGTTTGCGCGTGATGGCCGCTTGTACTATTTTTTCGGCCACAGGGGAATGGATTCCTTGCAATCCAACATCCGGGCGCTTCCCCGCCGCCATTTCATCTTGCCGGAATCCCATACGGTGTCGATCGACCGCTCGGAACTTGAACGGCTCCTTGCCGATCGCCCGGCTGGCAACCGCAGCGCCATGCAGGCGGTGCGCGAAAGCTATGCCGATATCGGACTGATGCGTGAACGCGGCCTGTCCTGGGCCGAAATTTCCGACCTGCTGGCCAAGCTGGGGGTAACAGCCCGCGACAACCAGCCGATATCGCCCGTCACCCTGCGCTCCGCCTTCTTCCTGGTGGGCAACGAAGGGCGCGGCGAAACCTCTGGCGACCACGGTGCCGCAGCCCTTCCTGCCGAAACCCTGGCTGCCGTCCACGAGGCCGCCATGTCCGCCGGCCTGAAGGACGAGGCGGACGGGGTGGATGAGGAGGACGGGAGCGACGCCGCCGGAGAACCGGTCGCGGAGACGGTCGTGCATGCCGATGAGGACGTCCGCGAGCACGCGGTCGCGGAAGAACCGCTGGCGCAGGATCCGGCGCCCGAAGAGGCTGGACCGACCGCGGAAGCCATCGAGCAGCCCGCCGACTCTGCTTCCCCTGCCCCGGATTTGCTCGCACCGGTGACCACGGTTGCGGAAGTTCGCCCGGCGAAGGAAGAGGCCGGCACCGGGACATATGAAACGCTTTCCGAACCCTCACTGATCGAGCCGGAACCACAGCCGGCCTCCCATCGGACGTCCGCGGCGGTTGCGCCGGGCACCGGCTCTCCTGTATTCCCGCCGATGCCTGCCACGATGACCCACGACGACTCAACAAACGCATATTGGAAAGGCGATCGCATGCTGGGCACGATCTTCGTCCTCAATGACCGCGGCGGCGTCGGCAAGACGCTGCTGTCCCATCACCTGATGGCGACCGCCATGCTGGAAGGCCTGCAGCTGAAGGTCGTCGAGTACGAGGTGAACGAGCGTCTCGCCCGCCTGTTCGGCCAGGATGTGGTCGAACACCGCCGCATCACCCAGGACTTCATGAACATGATGGGCTCTGGTGACGGCTTCTACGAGTTCTGGGACCTGATCGGGCCGGAATTGCAGCGCGGCGGCCGCCTGTACGATTTCGGCGGCAACATCTCGCAGTGGTTCTTCAACTGGGCCGAGGTGTCGGGCTTCGATTATTACGTCGGCGAGGGCGAACGGCTGACCTTCATGGTCCCGGTGACCGTCGATCTCGCCTCGCTGTCGACCGGCATGACGACGTTGGAGCGGGTGGCGACCATCGCCCCGAAGGCCAAGCGCGTCCTGGTGGAAAATGGCTTCTCCGGCCCCTTCTCCCAGCTTGAGGACAGCCAGTACGCCCGTCGCAAGGCGGAGATGGTGGAGCGCGAAGGCCTGCAGGTCATCTCCATGCAGCCCTGCACCGCTCCGGCCTGGGCGCGACTGACCGGCCACCGGCTGGATCAGGTGGCAACGATGACCCGCGAGGATCTGGTGAAGCTGGGCATGACCCCGCCGGTCGCTTCCCGTTCGCTGATCATCATCCATGAATGGCTGCGCAACATGCGCCAGTCGCTGTCGCCCTACCTGCACGACGCCTTCCGCCAGACCCCGGCCACCGCAAAGACGCGCTGAAGTCCGGAAACGGATCGGACGAAAAAGCCCTTCCTCCACCACGGAGGAAGGGCTTTTTGATGTCTGGACTTCTCTACGCTGCGCTTTGGGCCGGGTTGGCGCTGTAGAGATCGTCCTTCACCGCGGCCACCGACTTCACCTGATAGCCGGGCCGTGCGCTGAAGCGGCGATTGGCACGTTCCCCGGCCTCACGGTCCGACTCGGCCCAGACCAGATACTGACGCCCACGTGCCCATTCGACGGCCAGAGGGTGGGCGGCATCGATCTCGCCGATCTGCTGGTTCACCACGGTGACCAGCCACTCCTTGTCGCCGGGATTGCGCCGGTCGGTCAGGATCAGGATCTGGGGCCGACGCTTCGACTGCGCTTCGGTCAGGCGCTGCTGCACCTCCACCTGCTTCTTGCGCAGTTCCACCATCTCCCGCGTCAATTCCTCGATTTCCGCATGGAGGTTCTCTTCCTCCCGATGCAGGCGGTGGATGGTGGCATCCAGCTTGTCGAGTGTGTTGCGGACACCCCGGACCCGCTGGCGCGCCTGCGACACCCGCTGCTCGACACTCATCAGGATGTTGCCGAGCCAGGCACCGATGGCGACGATGGCCAGGACGATGATGAAGTTGATCATCATGTGGCGGCACCCGCCTTGGCCCGGGAGGTGGCTGGCGGTGTCGGCACAGCTTTTCCGGCGGCCTTGCCCCCGCCCCGCGCATCGCCGCGCATGCACGTCTTCTGGAAACCCATTTTGAACGGAAAGGCCACGTCGCACATTTGCTTGGCCTCGTCGAAGCTGGACGCCCAGACCTCGGCCACGTTCGTGCAGCGCCAGATGGGATTGACTTGCGCCCGCTCACCGGCGGCGCGGGCAGCGGCCGACGCCTTTTCCTGAGTTACCGTCGCGACGAATTTCATCAGCCCGGCCTGCGGGTCGCCGACCTCGTGCACGAACATCGGCGGCTGGCCGGACAGATCCCGGACCTGCTTTTCCGCCTTGCGAATATCGCTTTCCAGCCGGTTGCGGTCGGACGACTGGCTGTTCCGACGCTGAACCAGATGGTTCACCCGGTTCTGCAACTCCTGCGCCTCGGCATGCAGTACGTAAATGCGGTTCTCGATCTGATCGAGCCCGCTGCTCTTTTCCATGATGTTCGGAAGGAAATCCTTCAGCATCATGGCGACCGGGACGGCAGCCAGCATGATGATGACTATGGCGATCAGGAACAGCGTCGTGTTCGACATCCGCCCGCCCGTCCTCCTGCCGCGAATGCTGCCGGAGTCCGCATCGCACGACACGGAAGCTGCGCCGGCACAGCAGAAGAAAGGATCAACGAACAATCCGACCCCGTCAACGAATCGTCACGGCTTGGTTCGAAATTCGTCGGAATGAGTCGGTCGTCTGCGGTTCAGGACATGGCTAGATCGACCACCCGCTTCACAGCGTCACGCACCGGGCCGGGACGCCGCTCGTCACCGAGCGTGGTGAACCAATGTTCCGGCGGATTGCGGCCGGCGGCACGGTTCCAGGTCAGGGCGCGCAGCACCGCCTCCGCCTCCGCGGTCGGACGCACGACCGGATCGATGCCGTTCATCACCGCCCAGATCCCGGCCCAGCAACGCCCGACCGACCAGGGGTTATAACCGCCTCCTCCGACCACCAGCACCCGCGGTGCCAGGGGAAGCAGCGTCGCCACTGCATCCCACAGCGCGCGGTTGGACAGTTCGAGCCGGCTCAACGGATCCTCGGCCAGGGCATCGGCGCCGGTCTGGATCACCATCGCCTGCGGCCGGAAGGCACGGGCCAGCGGCAGCACCGCCGCCTCCATCACATGCTCCATTTCGCTGTCGTTGAAACCCGGCGGGACCGGCAGGTTGCGCGCCATGCCGCCGGCGCGATCCTCCGCCTTGCCGGTGTAGGGCCAGCGCCCATCCTCATGGATCGACACGGTCAGCACGCGGTCGTCGTCGGCAAAGGCCTCCTCCACCCCGTCGCCATGATGGGCGTCGAGATCGACGTAGAGAATCCGTTCCAATCCATGGTCGAGCAGTTCCAGAATGCCCAGAACCGGCGCGTTGAAATAGCAGAAGCCACTTGCCCGGTCGCGCCGCGCATGATGCGTCCCGGCGGCCGGCGCATAGACCAGACCTGCCGGCCGGTCGCCGAGGATCCTGGCCGCCTGCAACGCCGATCCGCTGCTGTGGGCCGGCCGCCGGTACATTTCGGCGAAGACAGGGTTTTCCATCTTGCCGAGATTGTGTCGGGCGGCGGTTACCTCGTCGACCCGCTGTTCCGCCTCGGCCCGCTTCAATGCCGCGATGTAGTCGGCGGTATGGAACCGCGCCAGTTCGCGTTCGCTTGCCACATGGGTGTCGAGATAGACCTCGTCCGGAAGCCAGCCCATGGCGCGGCTGAGGTCGATGGCGGTCGACACGCGGGGAATCGCCAACGGATGTTTCTGCCCATAGGTCGAGCCGCGGTAGATCTCCCCGCCGATGAACAGCGGTGTGCGGAATGGCGTGGTCAGGACGGGCACTCCTCGATTCCCGTCAGAAATTAGGCGCCGCGGCGATGCGGTCAAGCCGCCCGCTTCCGCATGCCGGAACCTGCATCCGGCAATGCTTGCGGTAACGGATCGTCCGCGCCTATAGTCGCCGCCTTCACTGGGGGGAGCCGATGGGCGGCTGAGAGGTCCTGTTGCGGGACGACCCCTGGAACCTGATCCGGTTCATGCCGGCGTAGGGATCAGTGATGCGGGACCGCACCCTCTCAATCTCCGCCAGTCCACCATGCATGCCCGCGTGCCTGCGATGACGCCGCTTTCGGTGACCATCTCGCGCGCACGGCTGACCTATGGCGGCACGTTGCTGTTCTCCGACCTGACGCTGGAGTTGCCGGCCGGGCGGATCACCTGCCTGCTGGGGCCGAGCGGCGTCGGCAAGACCACGCTTCTGCGCATCCTCGCCGGATTGGCCGAGCCGGAGCCGCCGACCGAGGTGGTCACCGGCGACCGGCAGCCGCTGGCCGGCCGGATCGCCTACATGGCGCAGCAGGACCTGCTGCTGCCCTGGCTGACCGTTCTCGACAATGTCCTGCTCGGCGACCGGCTGCGCCACCGCCGCCCCGACCCGGCACGGGTGGAGCAGGCCCGCGCGCTGCTGGACCGCGTCGGCTTGGCGGGGCGCGAGCGCGACCGTCCCGCCGCCCTCTCCGGCGGGCAGAAACAGCGCGTGGCGCTGGCCCGGACCCTTATGGAGGACAAGCCGCTGGTCCTGATGGACGAGCCCTTCTCTGCGCTCGACGCCATCACCCGGCTGCGCTTGCAGGAAACGGCGGCGGAGACGCTGGCCGGCCGCACCGTCCTGATGGTCACTCACGACCCGCTGGAGGCGCTGCGCATCGGCGACCGCCTGCATGTGATGACCGGCCGGCCGGCCATCATGGGGCCGGCGCTGGAGCCTTCCGGCCCGGTGCCGCGCCGGGTCGACGATGCGGACCTGTTGGCGCATCAGGCCGAACTGTTGCGGAGGCTGGCGGAATGAAGGCGCTGCTGCGCGGCGCGATCACACTGCTGGTGCTGGTCGCCGGATGGCAGGCGCTGGTCTGGGCCACCGGACTGCCGCGCTACCTGCTGCCCGGTCCGCTGGCGGTGGCGGATGTCATGCAGCGGCAGGCCCCTTTGCTGTTGACCCATGGCCTGACCACGCTGGCCGAGATTCTGACCGGGCTGATGGCCGGCGTGGCGCTGGGCGGAGTCAGCGCTTTGCTGCTCGCGCGGTTCCGCACGGCGCGGCGCTGGCTGATGCCGCTGCTTCTGGTCAGCCAAGCCATCCCGGTCTTCGCGCTGGCCCCGCTGCTGGTGCTGTGGCTCGGCTACGGCATGGCGTCCAAGATCGCCATGGCGGTGCTGGTCATCTATTTCCCGGTGACGACCGCTCTGTTCGACGGGCTGCGGCGCACCGATCCCGGCTGGCTCGACCTTGCCCGCACCATGGGTGCCTCGCCCGCCGCAATCCTGTGGAGTATCCGTCTGCCGGCTGCCCTGCCCGCCTTCTGGTCCGGCGTGCGGGTCGCCGCCGCGGTGGCGCCCATCGGGGCCGTGATCGGCGAATGGGTGGGGTCGTCCTCCGGACTCGGCTACCTGATGCTGCACGCGAACGCCCGCATGCAGATCGATCTGCTGTTCGCCGCCGTGCTGGTGCTTGGCCTGTTCGCCGTCTCGCTGTACGCCGCCGTCGATGCGCTGGCCCGCCGCGCCCTGCCCTGGCAACCCGATACCCAACCTGCCGAAGACGCCAACCCTTGAAGGGGGAGAGACACCCGATGAAGCATCTTTTCACTGCCGGCCTTATCGCCGCCGGCCTGATGACCTCGCTTCCCGCGCTGGCCCAGGACAAGCTGTCCGTGATGCTGGACTGGTTCGTCAACCCGGACCATGCCCCGCTGGTGGTGGCGCAGGAAAAGGGTTTCTTCAAGGATGCCGGGCTTGAGGTCACCCTGACCGCCCCGGCAGACCCCAACGACCCGCCGAAGCTGGTGGCCGCCGGTGGCGCCGACATCGCCGTGTCCTACCAGCCGCAGCTGATCCTGCAGGTGGCGGAGGACCTGCCGCTGGTCCGCATCGGCACGCTGGTCTCCACGCCGCTGAACTCCGTCGTCGTGCTGCGCGACGGGCCGGTGAAGACGCTGAAGGATCTGAAGGGCCGCAAGGTCGGCTACTCCATCGCCGGCTTCGAGGACGCGCTGCTGGGCGCCATGCTGGAGAAGCAGGGGCTGAGCCTGAAGGATGTCGAGCTGGTGAACGTCAACTTCTCCCTGTCGCCATCGCTGCTGTCGGAACAGGTCGATGCGGTGGTCGGCGCCTTCCGCAACTTCGAACTGAACCAGATGGAGATCGAGAAGCACCCCGGCCGAGCCTTCTATCCCGAGGAAGAAGGCGTTCCGCCCTATGACGAACTGATCCTGGTCGCCCGCAAGGACAAGGCCAACGACCCGCGATTCAAGCGCTTCCTGGCGGCGGTGGAGCGCGCCACGCTCTACATCCTGAACCATCCGGAAGAGTCGCAGGCAGCCTTCGTCAAGGGCCGGCCCGAACTGAACGACGAGCTGAACCGGCGCGCCTGGGCCGACACGCTGCCGCGCTTCTCCCACAGCCCGGCCGCCCTGGATGCCGAGCGCTACACGCGCTTCGCCGAGTTCCTCAAGGCCCGCGGTCTGATCAAGACGGTGGCGCCGATCGATCAATATGCGGTGGTGGTGAAGTAACCGCCTGCCTTTCCCCTGTGACCGGCGTTGCCATCGACCCCGGCGGAGCGTTACCTAGAGGGAAACCGCTCCGCCGGCTGATGGTGGACCGATCATAATGTTGGGAGACGCGAGGGCATGCCGATCAAGACCATCCTGCTGCATATGGCCAACGACGACGCCCACGCCAGTCGTCTGGCGGTGGCCGCAGCCCTGGCCAAGCGCTTCTCCGCCCATATCCAGGCGCTCTACATCGCCACTCCGGTGTCGATGCCGGCGGGCGCCACCGGCCGTGCCGCCTCCTATGGCTTCATGGCGGAAGCGACAGCCATCGCCCACGAGAACGCCGAGCGGATCGAGCAGGAGGTCCGCAAGTCGCTCGACGGTCTGCCCTACGACTGGACGGTCGAAGAGGGGGACCATGTCGATCTGCTGGCCGAGCGCGCCGCCTATGCCGACCTGATCGTCGTCGCCCAATCCGCGGCGGTGCGGGCGGGCGAGCGGGTGTCGCTGCACCACATCCCCGACCGTTTGCCGCTGGAGACCGCCACGCCGGTCCTGGTCCTGCCGCCGAAGCAGCCGGCAGCGGCAACCATCGGCCGCCATGTGCTGATCGCCTGGAAGAACACACGCGAATCCACGCGCGCGGTCCGCGCCGCAATGCCCTTCCTGGAAGCGGCGGAGTCCGTCACCGTGCTGACCGTGGAACCGCTCGGGCAACAAGGCAGAGAAGCCGCTTCCCTGGTCGACTGGCTGCACCGCCACGGCATCGCCGCCCGCCCGCAGTCGGTCATCGCGTCTGGCGGCGAGGTCGGCGACATGATCCTGTCCTGCTGCAGCGACCAGGGTGCCGACCTGCTGGTCATGGGCGCCTACGGCCACTCCCGCCTGCGTGAGCTGGTGCTCGGCGGGGCGACCCGCACCGTGCTGGACGGGCTGGCCCTGCCGGCGCTGCTGGCACATTGAAGAGGTGCGGGAGGATGGTCTCCCTCCCGCATCCAACGCCTCTCAGCCGAACAGCTGTCCGTGCAGCGCCTGCCAGCTTTCGCGGTCGGGCGCCAGCAGGATGCTGCCGTTCAGCAGCCCCGGCCGGTAGGGCGTGCCGTCGATCAGCGCCGAATGGCCGCCGGCCTCGGCATGCAGCAGGACGCCGGCCGCATGGTCCCACGGCATCAGCCGGTGGTAGAGCGAATACTGCGCCCGCCCGTCCAGCAGCCGCAGATATTCCTGCGCAGCGCTCGACAGGCAGACTCGCTCAGCAAGCCCGACGCTGCGTTCCTCCAATCTGAGCCTCATCTCCTCGCTGCAGAAGCGTGTGGACAGCGCGCCGACCATCTGCGGCAGCGGCACGGCCGGCGCGACATAGACGCGGCGACCATTGAGCCACGCCCCCTGCCCCATCACTGCCGTCGCCATCCGGCCATCGACCGGATCGTGAATCCAGCCCGCGACCGTCTCACCCTTGTAGGCAAGCGCGACGATCACTGCGAACATCGGCCGGCCCTGGGCGAAGTTGATCGTGCCGTCCACCGGGTCGATGATCCACACCGGCTCGTCACCATGGATGCGGTCTAGCACACTCTCGTCCTCGGAGGCGGCCTCCTCCCCGATGACGCGGCTGCCCGGCAGCAGCGCCGACAGTGCCGGGGTCAAGGCCCGCTCCGCCGCCTCGTCCGCCAGCGTGACGAGATCGGTCGGGCCGGTCTTCTGCCGGATACCGGCGGCGTCGAGCTTCTGGAAATAAGGCATGATCTCCGTCCGGGCGACGGAGCGGATCAGGTCGGCGACGCGGTCGATGTCGGGAAGCGGGAAACCCGTCATGGTCGGTTGGCCCTTTGCGGCTTGTGTTCGGAGAGGGTCAGCGCTTCGCCGCCGGCTTGCTGCCGGGCACGCTGTCCAGCTTCAGTACGGGATCGCCGCCCTTCGGGTCGGTCAGCAGAACCTTGCCGTCCAGTCCGCTGTCCTTCAGCGCCTTCGACAGGGCATCGAAGGTGGCGCGGTCGGCCGCGGCCGCGGCGGCATCCTTGGCCGCATCGGGCGGCGGAGGCGGTACGGGCCCGCCCTGCGCCGGTTCGCGCGGCACCTTGGGATCGGGTGGTGGCGGAGGCGTAGGCACCGCGGTGGTATCCTTCTCGGGCTCCGGCGGTGGAGGCGGCGGGGGTTGCCACAGGCGGAAGCAGTCGGTGAAAGTCTGCTGCTTGCAGTCCTTCAGCAGCCCGGCAGCATCGGGAGCGACGACCTGCGGTTCGTCGGGTGCCACCGACAGCGGCTTCGGCGGCGGAGGAAGCGGGTCTTCAGGCGGATTTTCCGGTTCTTCCACGTAGCCGGGCGGCAGCGGCGTTCCCGATCGCAGCGGCTCCGCTGCCGCCAATGGCTGAACGAACGCCAGCAACAGCGACAGCGCCGGCATCAGACGGCCGGCACCGGTCAGGATCATTCTGGAAGGAGAACGGGGCAATTCAGGACCGCGGCGATGGCGAACGGCTCATTATGACCTGCCATCGCAGGCGCCGTCATCCCTCAAGCATGTGTCATATCATCGTCATGCCGCGGCGCGTTGATCGTGGCGAGGCTCATGGCGGGGCCCGCCGGTGAAGCCGCCGTAGCCCCAGGCGGTCAGCTCACGGCAGATCGCCGAAATCTTTGCGGCCTCATCGGCATTCGGTTCCCGCTCGCCGGCGGCCTCGATCAGATGCATCAGAGTGGCACGGCCTTCCGGAGTACGCGAAAGCTCCTGCAGACGCAGCAGGGCAGCACCCGGCGGCAGATTTTCCTGACGGGCGACGAGAGCAACCTGATCGGCGAGAAATGCCGTGATCGAGAAGCACGACGGATCGGTTTGCAACCGCATTGGCAGTCCTCCTCAAGGGGGAGCACGACCGCTCCTTTCCCATCATCGGACCCCAACGGGGAAATAACCACGCCGCATTCGTCTTAAGACCGGAGTGGGGTGCAACAGGTCATAGACCTGCCCACACCCCTTTCCGTTTAGCCAGGACACCCGGCCGCACTGCCTAAGGTTGCGGTTCTGGCTGACTATCGGGCTGGAACCGCTTTTCGAACCGGGCAAGATCGACAGGGTCGATGGAGACATGCAGATGCGCATGTTCCTCGTCGTCGTGCCGGTCCAGCACCTCGCCCTTGGCATAGAGCCAGGCAAGCGCCGCACCGTCGCCAAGGCCGACCGAGAGGTCGACGACCTGCCGGTTGACGTTCATCCGCTGGTCCAGCAGGCGGTCGAGGTTGTCGATCCCCTCGCCGGACAGGGCGGACACCGCCACCGCACGCGGATTGCGGCCGGTCTGGGCCAGCATCGCCGCGCGGCTTTCCTCATCCAGCGCGTCGATCTTGTTCAGCACCTCGATCACCCGGTCGTCCGCTTCCGGGTCGATCCCCATGTCGGACAGCACCTCGTGGACATCGGCCTTCTGGGCGTCGCTGTCGATGTGGGCGATGTCGCGGACATGCAGGATGATGTCGGCGGCGTCCACCTCTTCCAGCGTGGCGCGGAAGGCGGCGACGAGGCCGTGCGGCAGGTCGGAGATGAAGCCGACCGTGTCCGACAGGATCACCTTGCGCCCCGACGGCAGGGTCACCTGCCGCATGGTGGGATCGAGCGTGGCGAACAGAAGATTCTGGGCGAAGACGTCGGCATTCGCCAAGCGGTTGAACAGAGTCGATTTGCCAGCGTTGGTGTAGCCGACCAGCGCCACCACCGGGTATGGCACCTTGGCGCGCGCCTTGCGGTGCAGGCCGCGGGTGCGCCGCACCTCCTCCAGTTCCTTCTTGATCTTGATGATCCGGTCGCCGATCAGGCGGCGGTCAAGCTCAAGCTGCGATTCGCCGGGGCCGCCAAGGAAGCCGTAGCCGCCGCGCTGCCTTTCCAGGTGGGTCCAGGACCGCACCAGCCGGGATTTCTGGTAGGTCAGGGAGGCCAGCTCGACCTGGAGCATGCCTTCACGCGTCCGGGCGCGGGCGCCGAAGATCTCCAGGATCAGGCCGGTGCGGTCGATGACCTTCGCCTTCAGCGACCGTTCGAGGTTGCGCTGCTGCACCGGCGACAGGGCGTGGTCGAGGATGACCAGCGTCGCCTCGGACTCCTCGACCACCTGTGCCAGATGCTCCACCGTGCCGGAGCCGAGCAGGGTCGACGGTTGCGGCCGGTTCACCTTGGCGCATTCGGCATGGACGACGTCCAGCTGAATGGCCTGGGCAAGACCGACCGCCTCCTCAAGCCGCGATTCGGGAGGGCGCATGTCCCCGTCCGCCTCACTGCGGAGGACGGGGTGGACCACGATGGCCCGCGCGGCGCCTTCAGGGGCCGCGCCGTTACCATTGGTCAAGGGATCAGACGCTTTCACCTTCCTTGGGCGGCTCGAAAAGTTGAATGGGGTGGGCAGGCATGACCGTCGAGATTGCGTGCTTGTAGACGAGCTGGGAATGCGCGTCGCGACGCAGAAGTACCGAGAAGTTGTCGAACCAAGTAATGATGCCCTGGAGTTTCACGCCGTTCACGAGAAAGACGGTTACGGGAGTCTTGTTCTTACGGACGTGATTGAGAAACACGTCCTGCACGTTCTGGCTTTTTTCAGACATTTTTCATGCCCCCTTCTTCAATGTTCTTGGGACCCCTTTTCTTAGGCGGTCCGCTCCCCGTTTCACGGTGTAGGTGTGGTGCGCGTTGGTACCGTCTCGACAGCCGTTTGCAGGGATATGGTATCACCATTGCCGTCCACCAAGCCATACAGGACGCTGTGAAGCGCCGTACAGTCGGTGTGGCGATGGGCGGGTGGAAAGCGGTCGAAGCCACTTCCCTCGCCCAGCCCTATTAGCACTGGAACGAGACCGGCGCCATGGGCGCATTCCATATCGATGTCGGCATCGCCGAGAAACCAGACATCCCCGCCCGGCGCGATCCCAGCCGGCTCCAACGCCATCCGCACGGGGGCGATGTGCGGCTTGTCGAACTCGGCGTCCTGGGCGCCGACCAGCCTGCCGAAATACCGGGTCCAGCCCAGCGCGTCGGCCTCCGCCCTCAGGAACTTGCCGTTCTTGTTGGAGACGATGGCCTGATAGACGCCCTGCTCGTGGAAATGGCGCAGCAGGGTCTCGGCTCCCGGCAGCGGCTTCAGTCCATCAAGATGGTGGGCGGCGAAATAGGCGTAGAACAGGTCGCGCGCCTCGGTCCAGCGCTCGCCAAAAATGCGCGGGAAGCTGTCGCGCAGCGACGCCTTGATCCGCTCGCGCGCCTCCTCCGCACTCCAGGGGGCAAGGCCGAAGGAAACCAGCGCATGGTTCAGCGCCCCGCGCACCGTGTCCCAGTTGCTGACCAGGGTGTTGTCCCAGTCATAGATGACGGCGCGCGGCAGAGTGATGGGGGAGGACACGGAGTTTTCTCGAATGGATTGTCATTGCAGAAGGTTCCTTCCCCCGCCCTACGGGGAAAGGATTGGTATGGGGGCGGCCCCCCCCCAAACCGTCACTCGATGAACATCTTCCCCTTCTCGCTGCCATGAACACCGAGCGACTTCAGCTTGCGGTGAAGGGCGGAGCGTTCCATGCCGACGAAGGAAGCGGTGCGGGAGATGTTGCCGCCGAAGCGGGTGACCTGGGCCAGCAGATATTCGCGCTCGAACACCTCGCGCGCTTCGCGCAGCGGCAGTCCCATGATCTCGCCACCCTTGTCCCATTTCAGGACCGTCGGCGTGATGGCGCCGATCTCCGGCGGCAGGGTGTCGGCTCGGATCGGCTCCTTGGGATCGCCATGGGCCATGATCAGCAGCCAATCCACGACATTGCGCAGCTGCCGCACGTTGCCCGGCCAGTCATAGGCCTGGAGCGCCGCCATCGCATCCTCGCCGAACTCGCGGGTCGGCAGGCCCGACGCTTCGGCAGAGCGTTGCATGAAATGGCGCGCCAGCATCGGGATGTCCTCGCGCCGTTCGGCCAGCGACGGCACCCGTATCGGCACCACCGACAGGCGGTAGAACAGATCCTGGCGGAAGCGCCCCTGCTCGATTTCCGCCTGGAGGTCGCGGTTCGAGGTGGCGATGACACGCACGTCGACCTCGACCCGCTGGCCGCCGCCGACGCGCTCGAACACCTGCTCCTGAAGGGCGCGCACAATCTTGCCCTGCGTCTCCAGCGGCATGTCGGCGACCTCGTCCAACAGCAGCGTGCCGCCATGGGCCTGCTCGAAGGTGCCGATCTTGCGGCCGGGGCCATCGACTCCGGCCTCGGTGCCGAACAGCTCCATCTCCAGACGTTCGGGCCGCATGGTGGCGCAGTTCAGCCCGACGAAGGGACCGCCAGCCCGGCGGGAGCGGGCATGGATCAGCCGGGCGACGACCTCCTTGCCGGCACCGGGCGGGCCGGAGATCAGAACACGGCTGCCGGTCGGCGCCACCTTGTCGATGGATTGGCGCACCTGGTTGACCGCCGAAGACTTGCCGATCAGTTCCGCATCGCCGCCGGCGCGCAGCTTCAGTTCCTGGTTCTCGCGCTTCAGCCGCGCCGCCTCGATGGCGCGGTCCACCATCAGCAGCAGGCGGTCGGCCTTGAACGGCTTCTCGATGAAGTCGTAGGCGCCGACCTTGATGGCCTGGACCGCGGTTTCGATGTTGCCGTGGCCGGAGATCATGATGACCGGCAGGTTGGCATGATCCCGCATCAGCTGTTCCAGGATCTGCAGGCCGTCCAGCCTGCTGCCCTGGAGCCAGATGTCGAGCACGACGAGGCTAGGCCGGCGCGCCGCCACCTGGGCGAAAGCCTGATCGGCATCGGCGGCCTCGCGCGTCTTGATGCCCTCGTCATTCAGGATGCCGGCAATCAGCATCCGGATATCGGCTTCGTCGTCGACGATCAGAATGTCATGCGCCATGGGCTTCGTGCCTCATCTCTCCGCCGGTCTCCGCCGGCCTGTCGTCACGGCCGCCCGCGTCGTTCGCGACCGTAACCGGGTGTGGAATGACCAGGGTCACGCGCGCCCCGGGGCCGCCATCGCGGTCCTCCAGGGTCAGCACGCCGCCATGGTCCTCCATGATCTTCTTGACGATGGCGAGCCCCAGCCCGGTGCCCTTGGCCCGCGTCGTCACATAGGGCTCGGTCAACCGGTCGCGCTGTTCGCCGCCGGGCAGACCCTTGCCGTTGTCCTGAACGGTGACGACGACCTTCTCGCCGTCATCCTCCACCGCAATCGCCACTTCGCCGGGCGGCAGTTCCGCCCCGTCGCCAGGCGGCGTCCGTCCTTCGATGGCGTCGGCTGCGTTCTGGAGCAGGTTGGTCAGCGCCTGGGAAATCTGCCGGCTGTCGCAGGCCACCGTCAGTGGCCCGGACGGCAGCCGGGTGTCGAAGCGGATCTTGCCGGAATGGGCGCTCGATTGCAGGAACACCGCCTGCCGGACCAGATCGTTGATGTTCACCGGCTTCATCACCGGTTGCGGCATTCGCGCGAAGGCGGAGAACTCGTCCACCATGCGGCGGATGTCGTCGACCTGCCGGACGATGGTGTCCGTACACATGGTGAAGACCTCCGTATCGCTGGAGATCTCCTTCAGATATTTGCGGCGCAGACGTTCTGCCGACAGCTGGATCGGCGTCAGCGGGTTCTTGATCTCGTGCGCGATGCGCCGTGCCACATCCGCCCAGGCTGCCTTGCGCTGCGCCGACACCAGTTCGGTGATGTCGTCGAAGGTGACGACATAGCCGCGCACGGTGCCGTCGCGCACCTCTGCCGCAATGCGGACCAGCAGGGTCAGGGTCGGTTTGCCCGGACGCCGAATCTGGATTTGGTCCTGCACGACGCGGCCGGGCTTCCTCGGCGCGTTTTCCAGCAGATCGCCGATGTCCGGGAGCAATTCGACCAGCGGCATGCCGACCAGCCGGTCCGCATCCTCCTCGTCCAGCAGACGGGCGGCGGACAGGTTCGGCAGGTTGATGATGCCATCGGCATCGACGCCCAGCACGCCCGCCGACACGCCGGACAGCACCGTCTCGGTGAAGCGGCGACGCTCGTCCAGCAGCCGGTTGGTCGACAGCAGTTCGCGGCGCTGCCCCTCGATCTCGGTGGTCATGCGGTTGAAGGCGCGGGACAGCAGGACGAACTCATCCTCGCCCGGGGGTTCCGACACGCGGACGGTCAGGTCACCGGCACGCACCCGCTCTGCGGCACCGATCAGGGCACTGATCGGGCGGACCAGCCGGGTGGCGAAATTCAGCCCGGCCCACACCGCCGCCAGCAGCAACAGCATCGCCACCACCAGGAAGATCAGGGTGAAGGTGACCTGCAGGCTGCCGCGCTGGTTCTCCAGCGCGGTGTATTCCTTCACCGCCCCTTCCGCCGAAGCCATGTGCTGGAGCACCCGCGGCTCCACCATGCGGCCGACGTAGAGGAAGGTGTCGGACACCCGGTCCAGACTGACCAGGGCGCGGACGCGATCGTCGGATTCCTTGACGATCAGCGCGACCTCGCCACTGCGGGCCTGCTGGATCTTGTCTTCCGGGATCGGTTCGAATTCCAGGGTGAAGGTGTAGCCGGCCCGCGCGACGATGGCGCCGGTGGTGCCATTGAACACGATGGCTTCCGACAGGGTGCGCAGCATCGCCTGGGTGGCGACGACCTGTTCGAACCGCTCGGGATCGCTGGAGAAGCGCGCCTCCTGGGACAGGTCGTTGGCCATCGCCAGAGCGTCGGCGCGGATGTTCTGCTGGTGCTCATGCAGGTAAGCGCTGGCGACGACCAAAGATTCGTTCACCGCCGTGCGGACGCGGTCGCTGAACCAGCTCTGCACCCCGGCGTAGAAGAACAGGGTGGAAAAAACGGTCATGATGATGGCAGGCGCAACCGCCAGCACGCTGAACACCAGGACAAGCCGGGTGTGCAGCCGCGACCCGGCCAGCCCGCGCCGTCGCCCGATCAGGATGGCGACGATGCGCCGGGCGATCAGCACGCCCAGGGTCAGCAGGATCGCGAGGTCGAGAGTCAGCAGAAGCGTGACGGTGCGCGGGTTGGCCTGCCCGAACGGCGCGCTTTCGGTCATCGCCGCGTAAGTGGCGAACCCGGCGGCCAATGCGGCCAGCGACAGGGCCAAGGCAAGCCGCTTGCCCAGACCAACCCGCCTGGACCATTGGAGAATCTTCTGCCAGACCGGCCTGTGGCCGGCTGCTGCGATGTCGGAATTCGGTGGCATGGTCCGGCGCTAATCTGTTGCCGGAAAGATACACCTCTGTTGCGGCGCTGCCAAGCCTCAACGAATCTGCCTTTCGGACAGCACTGTCTACGCCGGAAGGCGTTAGGCAAGGCACCAGGGCTGTCAAATGGCTGGTGGACGGCGGATTCCCCGCCGCCCACGAACCTGGCCGTGTCACAATTTTGGCACGGATTGACAGCTGCGGCGGCCCTCCCCGTACGCGCTGCCGGACACGGATTACTTGATGCCGCGCATCACCTGGATGTCCAGGTCGCGGATCTTCTTGCGCAACGTGTTGCGGTTCAGGCCGAGCAGCTGTGCCGCCTTGATCTGGTTGCCGCGGGTGGCCGACAGGCTGAGCGAGATCAGCGGCCGTTCGATCTCGCGCAGCACCCGGTCATACAGGCCATTGGACGGCATGCCGTCCTTGTGAGCGGCAAAATAGTCCTTGAGGTGGCGTTCGACCGCGGATGACAGCCCCTCGCTCTGCGGTTCCTCCACCGGCTGGGCCGCCGGAGTGGCGTCGGCAAGTTCGGCCTCCACGACATCCAGCCCGATCACCTCCTGCGAATAGAGCGCAGCCAGACGGCGGACGAGATTTTCCAGTTCGCGAACGTTGCCGGGCCAGCGATAGCGTTTCAGCCGGTCCATCGCCGCCTGGTCGATGCTCTTTGCCGGAAGTCCCTGGCTGATGCCCAGATTCAAGAAATGGCGGACCAGCAGCGGAATATCCTCTGTCCGCTCGCGCAGCGGCGGCAGACGGATCGGCACCACGCACAGACGATAGAACAGATCCTCGCGGAACAGCCCCTGGCGGATCAGGGTGCGCAGGTCGCGGTGGGTCGCCGCGATGATGCGCACGTCGGTCTTGATCGCGGTGCGCCCACCGACGGTGGTGTATTCGCCTTCCTGCAACACGCGCAGCAGACGGGTCTGGGCGTCGAGCGGCATATCGCCGATCTCGTCCAGGAACAGCGTCCCGCCCTGCGCCTGCTCGAACCGTCCGGTCGATCGATTGGTCGCGCCGGTGAAGGCCCCCTTCTCGTGGCCGAACAGTTCGGATTCGATCAGTTCGCGCGGGATGGCGGCCATGTTGATGGCGACGAAGGCACCGTTCCGCCGCTTGCCGTAGTCGTGCAGGGCGCGCGCCACCAGTTCCTTGCCGGTGCCGGACTCGCCGGTGATCATCACCGTCAGGTCGGTGCCCATCAGGCGGGCCAGCACCCGGTAGATTTCCTGCATGGCGGGCGAGCGGCCGATCAGCGGAAGCTGTTCCTCGCCTTCCACATCGCCGCCCGGCATCGCAACAGGCGGCGTGTTGGTGTTCAGCGCTCGTTCGACGACCGAAACCAGTTCCTTGAGATCGAAGGGCTTGGGCAGATATTCGAAAGCCCCGCGCTCCGCCGCCTTCACCGCGGTAATCAGCGTGTTCTGCGCGCTCATCACGATCACGCGCATTTCCGGCCGCAGCTTCTTGATGCGCGGAATCAGGTCCAGGCCGTTTTCGTCCGGCATCACCACATCGGTGATGACCAGATCCCCCTGCCCGTCGGCAACCCATCGCCACAGCGTGGCGGCATTGCCGGTGGTGCGAACCTCATGCCCCAACCGGGCCAGGGCCTGCGTCAGAACGGTGCGGATGGCGCGGTCGTCATCCGCGATGAGAATGGTCGCCGCGCTCATCAACGAATCCCCCGGCCGCCCTTGGACTGCAAGCCAGCGTCAGAAATCCTCGGGTCCCCGGAAAGCTTCGGTTCGTCGTGTTTCGAATCATCGTACATCGGCAGCGACACCTTGAAGACGGTTCGGCGAGGTTGGCTGTCGAACTCGATGGTTCCGCCATGGTCGCCTATCAGTTTCGCCACCAATGCAAGACCAAGGCCAGTCCCGTTCACTTTGCTCGTCACGAACGGATCGAACAGGTTGGACTGCAGATCTTCCGGAATGCCGTCGCCATTATCCTGAACCGTCACCAGCAGGGGCAGATGCCGGCGCACATCCCCGCCGGGCAGCGCCATGCGCACACCATGCTGGTAGGAGGTGGTCAGGGTGATCTCCCCGCCCGATTCTGGTGCAGCCTCTGCCGCATTTTTGACCAGATTTAGGAAAACCTGCACAAGTTGGTCGCGATTGCCGTAAACAGGAGGCAATGATGGGTCATACCGCTCGACAAAGCGTATTTTTCGGGCAAATCCGCTCTGGGCGACCTTGCGCACATGTTCCAGTACCGTGTGGATGTTCACCGCGGCGCGTTCCAGCGGCCGTTCGTCGGAAAACACCTCCATCCGGTTGACCAGTGCGACGATGCGGTCAGCCTCGTCACAGATCAGGCGGGTCAGCACCCGGTCCTGGTCGCTTGCATTCTCCTCCAGCAGCTGGGCAGCCCCGCGGATACCGGACAGCGGGTTCTTCACCTCGTGCGCCAGCATAGCCGCCATGGCGGTGACGGAGCGCGCGGCATGGCGGTGGGTCAGGGAGTGGTCGATCTTGCGGGCCAGCGACCGCTCGTGGATCGTCAGCACCACATTATCGGGCGGATCGCCCATGGTCGCCACCTGCACCGTCACATGGTGCGGGCCGATGCGGGGGGTATCGATGATGACACCATCCTGCGACACCCGGCGGCTGCCCCGGCGCACCTGCTCGATCAGGCCCATCACCGGGCTGTCCGGCGGCAGCAGGTCGGGCAGCGGCATGCCTTCCATGGCGTTGGCGGACAGGTCGAAGAACTCCTGCCCCTCCAGGTTGACGAAGCGGATGTCGCCATTGCCGTCCACCACCAGCACCGGATCGGGCAGGCTGTTCAGCACCACCAGGGACTCCAGCCGCGGCGCCCGGGTGGCACCCGACCGGTTGCGGCCGCGCTGGCCTGAGGCGGTCCCAGAGCTGGTTGTGGAAACGGGATCCATCAGGCGGCCATCCTTTCGATTGCCGGTTCATAAAAGGCACGGATGCGGTCACGCACCGCGTTGGGATCGGCCAGCTGGTTGACCTCCTGCCGGAACTCGTTGGAACCGCGCAGGCCGGTCGAGTACCAGGAGACATGCTTGCGGGCGACCTTGATGCCGCCATCCGTGCCGTAATGGCTCAGCATGCTGTCGAAATGCTCCAGCAGCGTGTCCATCTGCTCGGGCAGCGGCGGGTCGGGCAGCTTTTCGCCAGTGCGCAGATACTCCATGACCTGCGACGGGAACCAGGGTCGGCCATAGCTGCCGCGCCCGATCATCACGCCGTCGGCGCCGGATTCCGCAAGCGCGCGGTCCACCGCCTCGAAGTCGATAATGTCGCCATTGACGACGATGGGAATCTTCACCGCGTCCTTAACATGCCGCACATAGCTCCAGTCGGCGGTGCCGGTGTAAAACTGCATGCGGGTGCGGCCATGCACCGTCACCATCCTGATGCCGCACTGCTCGGCGATGCGGGCGAGGTTCGGGGCGTTGCGGTTGGTTTCATCCCAGCCCAGGCGCATCTTCAGCGTCACCGGAATACTGACGGCCTTCACCACCGCCTCCAGGATGCGGCCGGCCAATGCCTCGTCCCGCATCAGGGAGGAACCGGCATGGCCGTTCACCACCTTCTTCACCGGACAGCCGAAATTGATGTCGACGACCGCGGCGCCGCGATCCTGGTTCAGCTTCGCCGCCTCGGCCATCACCTCGGGCTCGCAGCCGGCGAGTTGGACCGCCATCGGAAATTCTTCCGGCTCGGTTTCCACCATGCGCAGGGTCTGGCGGTTCTCGCGGATCATCGCTTGGCTGGCGATCATCTCGGACACGACGAGGCCGCAGCCCGCGCGCTTCACCAGACGGCGAAACGGCAGGTCGGAGACACCCGACATGGGCGCCAGGATCACCGGTCCGGCGAGCGTGATGGGTCCGATTTGTATGGTCATTCTCACCTGCCCGATTGATGGGCAAATCAACAAAGTGCCGTCAATTTGGGCAAGTTATCACGCGGCGACAGTCGTGTGCAAGGGTCAAGCCCGACCGCCGTGCTCGCGCCCCGGTACAAACCCATGCTCTTCCACCGGCTTAGTCCGATTTCCGGCTCAGCTCCAGGTCCACTGACCGATCAGCACGTTCGAGACGAACTTGACACCGGGATAGGCAAGTGTCGCCAGCAGATAGACGATCAGCATGGTGCGCGCCGCGGTCCGCCCGCGCACGCCCGTCCGGTATTCGGCCAGCAGCAGGATGCCGATCACGATGAAGGTCGCGAGCGACAGCAGGCTCTTGTGGTCGGTGCGGAACAGCAGCCCCTGCTCGAAATAGAGCACCGCCATGCCGGTGGCGAGGCCGGCTCCCAACACCACCTCCGAGGCGATCAGCAGGCGCAGTTGCAGACGCTCGCTCTCCGCCACCGGCGGCAGGAAGCGGCTGAGCGGGGTCGGCCTCTTGGCCTTCAGCGCACGGGTCTGGATCACCGCCGCAAAGGACGACACGGCGCTGAGCGTCAGCAGGGCATAGGTGAAGACCGACACCGCGATGTGCAGGTCGATCCATACGCCCGGCGCATTGCCGCGCAGGATCGGCGCCGGCGCATCCTCGGTCAGGGTCGCCAGCAGACAGACCACCAGCAGATAGGGCAGCAGCAGCGGCGCCAGCCTCCAGGCGGTTGCATGAAACAGGCTGAGCCCGATGAACAGGGCCATGCAGGCGGCCGTCGTCACCCACAACGCCGTCGAGAATCCCGTCTGCCATTGGCCGGCGACCTGCAGGATCGCCCACATGCCTGGCCCGGCGGCGGCGAGCAACAGCGCGCCCCAGAAAGCCCAGCCACGTCCCTCCACGCCCTGCCCTGCGATGCGCCGGTAGGGATAGAGGGCGGCAGGCACCAGGGCCACCAGCGCCGTCAGGCTCAAAAGGATGTTCTGCGACATGGACCCGAATGCACTCCCGTCTTTCCGCCATCATGCTGCCGGAGCGTGCCGGCCGGCCCCCTGACATTGTCCGGAGCGTCTCGGCGGCAAGGCTCGGCACTTGGCGGAACCACGGCGACAGGCTAGGCTCCGCGACGTTTCCGTCAAGTGGCTATCATATCTTACGGTCTGCCTTATGCCCACCTGCATTGCCCCAACCTGTATTGCTTTGATCGTGGCCGGAGGATCCGGCCAGAGGTTCGGGGCCGAACGGCCCAAGCAGTATCTCGACCTCGCCGGCAAACCGGTGCTGCGCCGAACGGTGGAGGCTTTTCTGGGCCATCCGGAAGTCACCGGTGTGCGCGTGGTGATCGACCCGACCTGGCGCGATGCTTATGACGTTGCCCTGTCCGGGCTTGCCCTGCCCGACCCAGTTGCCGGCGGCGCCAGCCGTCAGGACTCGGTCCGCAACGGGCTGGAGGCCTTGGCCGCCGGCGGCGCACCCGATCTAGTGCTGATCCACGATGCCGCCCGACCGCTGATCGATGCCGACACCATCGCTGCGGTGATCGCGGCACTGGACCGCATGCCGGGCGCCATCGCAGCGGTGCCGGTGGCCGATACGCTGAAGCGCGGCAGCGCTGGCGCCATCGCCGACACGGTGAACCGCGATGGGCTGTGGCGGGCGCAGACACCGCAGGGCTTCCGCTTCCCTGACATTCTGGAAGCGCACCGCGCCGCCGCCGGCCTGTCGCTGACCGACGATGCCGCGGTGGCGGAGCGCGCCGGGCTGGCCGTGGCCCTGGTGCCGTCCAAGGAGGACAATTTCAAGGTGACCACCCCGGACGACCTGAGCCGCGCCAACCGCGCGATCATGAGCAGCCTTTGGGACGTGCGGACCGGCAGCGGTTTCGATGTCCATCGCTTCACCGACGGCGATTTCGTGACGCTCTGCGGTCTGCGCGTCCCCCACAGCCACGGGCTGGAGGGGCATTCGGATGCGGATGTCGGACTGCATGCCCTGACCGACGCCATCCTCGGCGCCCTGGCCGCCGGCGACATCGGCAGCCATTTTCCACCGACCGATCCGCGCTGGCGCGGTGCCGACAGTGCCAGGTTCCTGCGCCATGCCGCCGATCTGGTGGCGGAACGCGGCGGCGTCATCGCCCATGCCGACGTGACCATCATCTGCGAGCAACCGAAGGTGGGCCCTCACCGCGCCGCCATGGCGGAACGCATTGCTCAGATTTTGGGCGTCGAGGCCGGGCGGGTCAGCGTCAAGGCGACCACCACTGAACAGTTGGGCTTCACCGGACGGCGCGAGGGAATCGCGGCTCAGGCTGTGGCGACCATCCGACTTCCGGGCTAACATCCTATCCGACGATACGAACCGGGAGAGGCCGTCATGTTTCCCGAGATCATCCGCGACCTCGCCGCCCAGACGCTTGCCGAATACGGCCTCGCCGGCTTCATGCTGGCGACTGCCGAATCCTGCACCGGCGGATTGATCGCCGGGGCGCTGACCGACATCGCCGGTTCGTCCAAGGTGGTCGACCGCGGCTTCGTCACATACACCAACATCGCCAAGACCGAGGTGCTGGCCGTTCCCGCAAGCCTGCTGCATGCTCACGGCGCCGTCAGTCCCGAGGTGGCGGTCGCCATGGCGGTCGGCGCGCTGGCAAAGTCGCGCGCCGATGTAACGGTGGCGGTGACGGGGATCGCCGGCCCCGGCGGGGCCACGGAAACCAAGCCGGTGGGCCGGGTCTATGTCGCCACCGCCGTCCGCGGCGGGGCCGCCAAGGCAAAGGAATACACTTTCCCCGGCGACCGCGACGCCGTGCGGATGGCGACGGTACAGGCGGCACTGGAGCGGCTTCGGCTTGCGCGGCCGACCGGAAGCCTGCGCTGAAGAATCGCTGGCAAGCTCTTCACAACGAAGGAAAAAGACCCGATGCCGACCATCAACATCCAGCTGTTCGAAGGACGCACCGTCGAACAGAAGCGCGACTATGCAAAGGCATTGACCGAGGCGACCGTAAAGGTGCTCGGCTGCTCGCCATCCGCAGTGGACATCATTTTTCAGGATGTAAAGAAGAGCGATTGGGCCAGCGGCGGAGAGCTGTGGTCGGACAAGAGCTGACCGTCCAACCGCACCACTGGTCTGCAGCCAGCCTCAGGCCGGCTGCGTCGCCCGGCCCGGCCCGTAAAGCTGGGCCGCACGCGTTTCGAAGGCCTGAACCATCCGGCGGACGGCCTCGTTGAACAGCAGCCCCATGATCTTCTGCAGCATCTTCGAGCGGAACTCGAAATCGACGAAGAAGTCGACGCAGCAGCCACCGGGATGTTCGCTGAAGATCCAATGATTGTTCAGGTACTGGAACGGTCCGTCGGTGTACTGCACATTGATCCGGCACTCGGTCTCGTGCAGCTCCACCCGCGAGGTGAAGCGTTCGCGGACCATCTTAAAGCCGATGATCAGGTCCGCGAACATCACGTTGTCTTCGCGCTTGCGGATACGGGCCGCCAGGCACCAGGGCAGAAACTCCGGATACTTCTCCACGTCGGCGACCAGCTCGTACATTTGCCGGGGGGTGTAGGGAAGAACCTTCTTTTCCGCGTGCGTCGGCATACCCGTACCATGTCCTTTCTTATTGGACCGCCTGCATCAGGCGGCGGCGACCCCCAGCTTGCGCAGCCGGGCTTCGCGCAGCTTCTCGAAATCCGCACCCGCATGATAGGACGAGCGCGTCAGCGGCGACGAGGCCACCAGCAGGAAGCCCTTGCCGCGGCCAACAGTGGAATAACCGTCGAACTCCTCGGGAGTCACGAAACGATCCACCGCCGCATGCTTGGGCGTGGGCTGGAGATACTGCCCAATCGTCAGAAAGTCCACATCGGCGGAGCGAAGATCGTCCATCACCTGTCCGATCTCCTCCTTCGTCTCGCCCAGACCGACCATCAGGCCGGACTTGGTGAAGATCGTCGGATCCAGTTCCTTCACCCGCGCCAGCAGTTGCAGCGAGGCGAAATAGCGGGCACCCGGACGGATCGTCGGGTAGAGGCGCGGAGCGGTTTCCAGGTTGTGGTTGAACACGTCCGGCCTGGCCTCCACCACCACCTCGACCGCACCCTTCTTCTTCTGGAAGTCGGGGGTCAGGATTTCGATGGTGGTCGTCGGAGACGCGGCACGGATGGCGCGGATGGTGCGGGCAAAATGCTCGGCGCCGCCGTCGGCCAGATCGTCGCGGTCGACCGAGGTGATGACCACGTGGGAAAGCTTCAGCTGACCGACGGCCTCCGCGACCTTCTCCGGCTCATGCGGGTCGAGCAGGTCCGGGCGTCCGGTCTCGACATTGCAGAAGGCGCAGCCGCGCGTGCAGATGGATCCGAGGATCATGAAGGTGGCGTGCTTCTGCTTCCAGCACTCCCCGATGTTCGGGCAGGCGGCCTCCTCGCACACGGTGTTCAGCTTCAGCCCGCGCATCAACTGGCGGGTCTCGTTGTATTCCTGGCTCATCGGCGCCTTGACCCGGATCCAGGCCGGTTTGCGCTGGATGGGGTTGTCGGGCTTATGGGCCTTCTCGGGGTGGCGCAGCTTCTCGGTCTGGTCGACGAGGGTCATGGTCTAAAGCTCCCGATGGCCGACGCGATGCCCCGGCCCCGACAATAGGTGCGATGAGGGTGTCAAACCCGCCATTCCGGCGGAAACAGTTCGGCCGGATAGGCCGGATCGAGCGCCCGGTCAAGCGTGAAAGGCGGCTCGACCGGGAAATGGCTGTCAGGGGTATCCGCCTCGACGGCGGCCCGCAGGCGGGCGCGGCGGTAAACCTTGTCGCAGATGGACTCGCAGAACGGTCGCAGGCTTGGGCTCGCGGCGATCTCGTCGACCAGCTTTTCCCGCTGCTCCCGGATGATCAGCCGCCAACCGCGCTCGCATCGTTCGCGCAGGTCAGGACAGAACAACCATTTCAGCAAATGCACGAACAGCACGGTCAGCCGGCTGTCGATCTCGGATTTCTGGCTGCGGCCCATACTCTCGATTTCCTCGGCGACGTTCTCCCAGTCGACCGGGGCGTTGTTCCGTTCGGTGCCGGCACGGCGAAGCTCCTGCGCCTGGGCTTGTGTCCAGGCATAGAAATCCTCGTCATACGCGGCGCTGCTGCGGTCCATGGCTCCATCCGGCTGGGAAAAACGTCACCTCGGAAACACTAGTTAAAAGTGGATCGCCCGGCCATAGGCATCAAGGACCGACTCATGCATCATTTCCGACAGTGTCGGATGCGGGAAGACCGTGTGCATCAGTTCGGCCTCGGTCAGCTCCGACGACTTGGCGATGCCGTAGCCCTGGATCAGCTCGGTCACTTCCGCGCCGATCATATGGGCACCCAGCATCTCGCCGGTCTTGGCGTCGAAGATGGTCTTGATCAGGCCTTCAGCCTCGCCGAGCGCGATCGCCTTGCCGTTGCCGATGAAGGGGAAGCGGCCGACCTTGATCTCGTAGCCGGCTTCCTTCGCCTTCTTCTCCGTCAGGCCGACCGACGCGATCTGCGGGTGCGAATAGGTGCAGCCCGGGATGTTGCGGACGTTCAGCGCATGCGGGTGCTTGCCGGCGATGTGTTCCGCGACGATCACGCCTTCATGGCTGGCCTTGTGGGCAAGCCAGGGGGCACCGGTCACATCGCCGATGGCGTAGACGCCCGGCTCGTCGGTTTCGCACATGCCGTTCGTCTGGATGTGGCCGCGGTCGGTCTTGACCTTGGTGTTCTCCAGGCCGAGGTTCTCGGTGTTCGGGCTGATGCCGACGGCAACGATGACGCGGTCGACCGTGATGTCCTCGGTCTTGCCACCGGCCTCGACGGCCACGGTCACGCTGTCGGCGGCCTTGCGCAGGTTGCCGGCCTTGCCGCCGGTGATGATGCGCATGCCCTGCTTTTCGAAGGCTTTCCGGGCCATTGCGGAGATTTCCTCATCCTCAACCGGAAGGATGCGGTCCATCACCTCGACCACGGTGACCTTGGCGCCGAGCGCATTGTAGAAGCTGGCGAACTCGATTCCGATGGCGCCAGACCCGATGACCAGCAGCGACTTCGGCATGCTGTCCGGGGTCATCGCCTTGCGGTAGGTCCAGACCAGCTTGCCGTCATCCTCCAGGCCCGGCAGCGTACGGGCACGGGCGCCGGTGGCGATGATGATGTGCTTGGCGCCAAAGGTGCCGACCGGGGCGTCGCCCTTGGACACTGCCACCTGCCCCTTGCCGAGCAGCTTGGCGGAGCCTTCGATCACCGCGACCTTGTTCTTCTTCAGCAGATGCTTGACGCCGCCGTTCAGCTGTCCGGCGACCTTGCGCGAGCGGGCGACGACCTTGTCGAGGTCGAAGGACGGGTTCTGGATGACCAGACCATAGTCGGCGGCATGCTTGGCGAGATGGAGCACCTCGGCCGAGCGCAGCAGCGCCTTGGTCGGGATGCAGCCCCAGTTCAGGCAGATGCCGCCCAGGTTTTCACGCTCGATGACCGCGGTGTGCAGGCCCAGCTGCGCGGCGCGGATCGCCGCCACATAGCCGCCCGGTCCGCCGCCGATGACGATGACGTCGTAATTGATGTCGGCCAAGGGTGTTCTCCCCATTCAGGAGCGAGGCGCATCCTCGCGGCCGGCGGCAAAGATGCCTTCCTCGACCCGGCACGCCTCGTCGATGATCGTCTGGTACAGGGTGGCCATGAAGTCCGGATCCAGGCCGTAAGCCTTGCCTGCCTCGGCCGCCCGCCGTTTGACCGCTTCGACGCGGTCGGGCAGGACGGCCGGCAGCTTCTCCGCCATCTTCACCGCTGCCACACGGTGGACGACGGACAGGCGCTTGCCCAGCAACGCGACGATCTCGTCGTCGATGGCGTCGATTTCGGCGCGGAGCGGGGCAAGGCTTTTCGACATGGAACCGGTCCTCCAGCCGTCAGAGCAGCATCGAGAGCGGATCTTCGAGCAGCTTCTTCACCGCTCCAAGGAATTCCGCACCGACGGCGCCATCGGCCACGCGGTGATCGAAGGTGCCGGTCAGGCTCATCACCGTGGCGATGGCCAGAGCGCCGTCCTTGACCACCGGGCGCTGCTCGCTGGCGCCGACCGCCAGGATGCAGGCCTGCGGCGGGTTGATGATCGCCTGGAACTGCTTGATCCCCATCATGCCGAGATTGGAGATGGAAATCGTGCCGCCCTGATACTCTTCCGGCTTCAGCGCGTTGTCGCGCGCCTTCTTGGCCAGCGACTTCATCTCGTTGGAGATGTCGGCCAAGCCCTTGGTCTCCGCCTTCTTGACGATCGGGGTGATCAGCCCGGTCGGGGTGGCGACGGCGACCGAGATGTCGGCGTGGCTGTACTGCAGCATCGCCTCGTCGGTCCAGGCGGCGTTCAGCGCCGGGACCTTCTTCAGCGCCAGCGCCACGGCGCGGATGATGAAGTCGTTCACCGACAGCTTGTAGGCGTCGGACCGGCCGTTCAGTTCGGCACGGACCTTCATCAGCGCGTCGATCTCGACATCCACCGTCAGGAAGTAGTCGGGAACCGTACGCTTCACCTCGCCCAGACGCTTGGCGATGGTCTTGCGCATGCCGCTGTTCGGCACGGCGGTGTAGGCCATGCCCAGCTTGTCGGCGAGCGCCTTGGCATCCACACCCTCTGCCTTCGCCGGGGCCGGAGCAGCTGCCGGAGCCGGAGCGGCGGAGGCCGGAGCCGGGGCAGCGGCCGGAGCGGCAGCAGCCTTGGCCGGCCCCGCGGTCTTGGCGGCCTCCACGTCGGCCTTGACGATGCGGCCGTGCGGGCCGGTGCCCCTGACTGTCTTCAGGTCGACGCCGGCCTGCTCGGCGATACGGCGGGCCAGCGGGCTGGCGAACACACGCTCGCCACCTGACGCCGGAGCGGCAGCAGGAGCGGCCGGAGCCGGAGCCGCCGCGGGCGCCGGGGCAGCGGCCGGGGCGGCAGCCGCCGGGGCCGGGGCCGGGGCGGAACCGGCCGACGCCAGCGCGCTCTCGTCCTCGCCCTCTTCCAGCAGGATGGCGATGGGGGTGTTCACCGCCACGCCCTGGCTGCCGGCCGGGATCAGGATCTTGCCGATGCGGCCTTCATCGACCGCTTCGACTTCCATGGTGGCCTTGTCGGTCTCGATCTCGGCGAGCACGTCGCCGGACTTCACCGTGTCGCCTTCCTTCTTCAGCCACTTGGCGAGGTTGCCCTCGGTCATCGTGGGCGAGAGGGCGGGCATCAGAATCTGAACGGTCATCCTATCAGCCCTCCTCTCAGCGGTAGCAGGCTTGCTTGGCGGCCTTGACGATGTGATCGACCTGCGGCAGCGCCAGCTTTTCCAGGTTGGCGGCGTAGGGCATCGGCACATCCAGGCCAGCCACGCGGGCCACCGGCGCGTCGAGATAGTCGAAGGCCTGCTCCATCATCAGCGCGCACATTTCCGAACCGATGCCGGCGAAGGGCCAGCCTTCCTCGACGGAGACGAGGCGGTTGGTCTTCTTGACGCTGTTGACGATGGTCTCGGTGTCGAGCGGACGGATCGTGCGCAGGTTGATCACCTCAGCATCGATGCCTTCCTTGGCCAGGATCTCGGCGGCGGCCAGGGCATGGCCGACCATGATCGAGAAGGCGGTGATCGTCACGTCCTTGCCGGCGCGCTCGATCTTGGCCTTGCCGATCGGCAGGACGAAGTCCTCGTCCTCCGGAACCTCGAAGCTCTGGCCGTAGAGGATCTCGTTCTCAAGGAAGACGATCGGGTTCGGATCGCGGATCGCCGCCTTCAGCAGGCCCTTCGCGTCGGCCGCCGACCAGGGCGAGACCACCTTCAGGCCCGGGCAGTGCGCGTACCACGAGGCAAAGCACTGCGAGTGCTGGGCGCCGACGCGGGCGGCGGCGCCGTTGGGGCCGCGGAACACGATCGAGTTGCTCATCTGACCGCCGGACATGTACAGCGTCTTGGCGGCCGAGTTGATGATGTGGTCGATCGCCTGCATGGCGAAGTTGAAGGTCATGAACTCGACGACCGGCTTCAGGCCCTTGAAGGCGGCGCCGACGCCGAGGCCGGCGAAGCCGATCTCGGTGATCGGTGTGTCGATGACGCGACGCTCGCCGAACTCCTGCAGCAGGCCCTGGGTCACCTTGTAGGCGCCCTGGTACTGCGCGACCTCCTCGCCCATGACGAAGACCTTGTCGTCACGGCGCATTTCCTCGGCCATCGCGTCGCGCAACGCTTCGCGGACCGTCTTCTTGACGGTCTTGGCCATGAACCTGTCCTCGTCCGACGCGGGCGCCGCGACCGGAGCCGCCGGCACCGTGGGCGCCGGGGCAGGAGCCGGAGCGGCCTCCGCCGCCGGGGCGGGGGCAGCCGCGGCGGGAGCAGCGGCAGTCGGGGCGTTGCCGCCCTTGCTCAGCGCGCTCTCGTCCTCGCCCTCTTCCAGCAGGACGGCGATGGGGGTGTTCACGGCGACGTTGTCGGTGCCTTCGGCGATCAGGATCTTGCCGACGCGGCCCTCATCGACCGCCTCGACCTCCATGGTCGCCTTGTCGGTTTCGATCTCGGCGAGGACATCGCCGGACTTCACCTGGTCACCTTCCTTCTTCAGCCATTTTGCCAGTTTGCCCTCGGTCATCGTGGGCGACAGGGCCGGCATCAGCACTTCGATCGGCATTCCTCAACCTCCGGCGGCGCGGGGAGTCCGGTTTCCCGTCCCAAAAGGCGCCGCTCCCGCTTATCGTTGACGTCAGGATCAGACGAGAATGTCGGTCCACAGCTCCGACGGATCGGGCTCCGGGCTCTGCTGGGCGAATTCGGCCGATTCGGTGACGATCGCCTTCACCTCGCGGTCGATCTCCTTCAGCTTGTCCTCGTCGGCGTGGTTGCCGGACAGGATCTTCGCCTTCAGCTGATCGATGGGATCGGACTCCGACCGCATCTTCTCGACCTCTTCCTTAGTCCGGTACTTGGCCGGGTCGGACATCGAGTGGCCGCGATAGCGGTAGGTCTTCATCTCCAGGATGACGGGGCCGTTGCCACCGCGGATGTGGGGCACCCACTGGTCCGCCGCGGCCTTGACCTCCAGCACGTCCATGCCGTTGACCTGGTAGCCGGGGATGCCGTAGGCGGCGCCGCGCTGGTGCAGCTCGCCGGCGGAGGCGCGCTCCTGCGAGGTGCCCATGGCGTACTTGTTGTTCTCGATGATGAAGAGAACCGGCAGCTTCCACAGAGCCGCCATGTTGAAGCTCTCGTACACCTGGCCCTGGTTGATGGCGCCGTCGCCGCAATACACCGCAGCTACGCCGCCGTCGTTGCTGTACTTGTGCGCGAAGGCCAGGCCGGTGCCGAGCGGGACCTGCCCGCCGACGATGCCATGGCCGCCGAAGAAGTTCTTCTCCTGGCTGAACATGTGCATCGAGCCGCCCTTGCCCTTGGAGTAGCCTCCAATGCGGCCGGTCAGCTCGGCCATCACGCCCTTGGCTTCCATGCCGCAGGCCAGCATGTGGCCGTGGTCGCGGTAGCTGGTGATGACGCTGTCGCCGTCCTTCAGAGCAGCCTGCACGCCGACCACGACGGCTTCCTGGCCGATGTAGAGATGGCAGAAGCCGCCGATCAGGCCCATGCCGTACAGCTGTCCCGCCTTTTCTTCGAAGCGGCGGATCAGCAGCATCTCGCGATAGTAATGAAGAAGCTCTTCGGAAGAGACGGCTTGAGCGGGCGCGGTGTCGGTCAGCGCCTTGGTGGAACGGCGTCGGGACGCGGCCATGATTCCTCCCCAGGGTTCAAGCGGCAAAGGTTTGACAACACTTTTTGCCGCCGCGCGTTGCGGGCATGCGAGAGCCCGCACCGGAAGCGAATATGGCGCGACAGTACACGAGCTTCAGGAGGCGCGCAAATGTCTGTTTTTGCAGCGCTATTTCAGATTAACCGCGAAACGGTTAATCGGCTGATATCCCCTTACTTCTGCTGGCCGGACCCTTCCTGTTCCGCCAGCTTCGGCAGCTTTACGATGACGTCGCGCGGGTTCGCGAAGTTCAGCATAAGGCGCGCCCGCTCTTCCAGCATGTCGCGGTCGAGGCCGTCGCCACGCAGCAGCTGCGCACGGCGTTCCATATCCTCCCGCTCGGTGCGGAGCTGGTTGAGGACCCCTTCGGCCTGGGCGATCTCCCCCTGGATCTGCTTCATCGCCACCAGCCCGCGGTCGCCATGGACCGCATAGTAAGCAAAGTAGGCGACCACACAGGCGCAGAGCGCCGGCATGATTGCTTGGCGGATCGCGCTTTTGGCGGCGCGGGCGAGCGTATCGGTGAGATCGGCGATCATCGTCATGGTGCCACGATGGAATCACAGCGACTTTCCGCCGGTCAAACGAAAAAGATGGAAAAGCCAAGTCGCAAAAGGTTCGTGTTCTTTGCGCAACCCAGTAATGGGTTTCCGTTGCGCGCAGACCACAAGTCGCGACGATGTTCTCGTAAAGTTCTCATTTCCCACGGCAAGCATCCAGCGGTTGGGAACCCGTTCATCGGAACAGGCACCCACCCGGCATAGCTCCAAGGTGCATGGAATGAAACCGGCGGTCGCGTGTTTGGACGCTTACGGTGCCGCCGGGGCCGTTCCGAGTCCGCGTCGTACTCGCACAGCAGGTCCCGTCGATGGCGCCGCCCACTGGCTGAGGAGCAACACTCATGCGCAGCAAGTTTCTGATTGTGGCCCTGCCCGCCCTGCTTCTGGGTCTGGCCGCCTGCGATGACCAGAACGCCCAAAATTCGAACGCGTCGAACCAGACCAGCCCGACCACCAGCAGCGGATCGAGCAGCGGCTCCACCACCGTTCCGCCGCCGTCCACCGGCGTGCCGGTGCAGGGAGGCACTTCCGGCAACTCGATGAACGAGACCACCGGCGCCACTCAAACCGTACCGGGCGGATCGACTGCCGGCGGGTCGGCAGGCGGCGGCGCCAGCACCGGTGGATCCGCCACCCCCTCGGGCGGGCAGTAAGGACGGCGGCTTCGTGGCCCCTCTTCCTTTCACGGATGAGGGGCCGTCCGCCTAGACGTCCACCACCTGCCCGCGCCGGTCCGATACGGCACCGCCGCTTTGCGGTTCGAACGCGACGCCCTTGACCAGCGCCACCACCTCGCGGCCGGGCATCAGTGCCAATTCACGCACTGCGGCTCGGGTGATGCGTGCGATGAGGAAGGAGCCGCCGACCGCCAGCCGTACATCGGCAGAGGACGGGCCAGCCTCTGCCAACTCGATCACCGTCGCGGTCAGCGCGTTGCGCAGACTGACCCCGGCCAGCGGCTGCAACGCGACGATCACGTCGCGGGCATGGATGTGCAGCCTCACCATGGAGCCGGGCGGGCGGTCGATCTGCGGCACGGTCAGCCGTCCGCCGTCGAAGGCCAGCACCGACAGGCCATCCTCCGGAACATGGGCCTCGACCGTCAGGTCCAGCACGGCGCCGGCATCCAGCGCGCCGGTCACTGCGGACAGGTCCAGCCGGCCCATCACCGCTCCGACCGGCCCGGACGCACGCACCCTGCCCTCTGCGATCAGCACCATGGTGGTGGCGAGGCGCACCACCTCGTCCAAAGCGTGGCTGACCATGACGATGGGGATGTTCATCTCGTCGCGCAGCCGCTCGATGTAGGGCATGATCTCCGCCTTGCGGGCGGCGTCGAGCGAGGCCATCGGCTCGTCCATCAGCAGCAGGCGCGGCTGCGCCAGCAGGGCACGGCCGAAGGCGACACGCTGCCTCTCGCCGCCGGACAGGCCGCGCGGCCGGCGGTCCAGCAGATGGCCGAGCCCCAGCAAATCCACCACTGGACCGAAAGCGATGCGCCGCTCCGCAACGGGCACACGGCGCAGGCCGTATTCAAGGTTGCTGCGCACGGTCATGTGCGGAAACAGACGCGAATCCTGGAAAACATAGCCGATGCGCCGCCGCTCCACGGGCACGGCGATGCGCCGGGCGCTGTCGAAGAATACGGTGTCGCCGACGCGGATATGCCCCTCGTCCGGCCGTGTCAATCCGGCGATTGCATTGATGACCGACGTCTTGCCGGACCCAGAACGGCCGAACAGTGCGGTGACGCCGCTCTCCTCGGCGGTGAAGGCGATGTCTAGTGTGAAGGCGCCAAGTTTCTGACGGATTTGCAGGTCAAGCATGATCAGATCTGCCCGATCAGACGGCGAACCCGGTTCGCCAGGAATTCCGACAGCATCAGCGCCAGCAACGCCACGGTGAAGGAGATCGCCGCCAGCCTTGCCGCCACCGCATCGCCGCCGGGTTCCTGCGTCGCGGCATAGATCGCCAGCGGCAGGGTCTGCGTCTTGCCGGGGATGTTGGACACGAAGGTGATCACCGCCCCGAACTCGCCCATCGCCGCCGCGAAGGCAACGATGGCGCCGGACAACAGTCCAGGCGCCATCAGCGGCAGCAGAATGGTGAAGAAGCGGTCGACCGGCCCGGCACCCAGTGTCCGAGCCGCCGCCTCCAGCCCGCCGTCGATGGCCTCCACCGACAGGCGGATCGCCCGCACCATCAGCGGGAAGGAGGTCACCGCCACCGCCAGCGACGCCCCTTCGGCGGTGAAGATCAGCTTGATCCCGAAGGTCTGGTACAGCCAGCCGCCGACCACCCCCTTCGTCCCCATGGTCACCAGCAGGATATAGCCGGTGACCACTGGCGGCAGGACCAGCGGCAGATGGACCAACCCATCGAGCAGCGTCTTCCCCGGAAAGGAGTAGCGGCCGAGCGCCCAGGCGGCGAGCACGGCGAGCGGCAATCCCAACGCGATGGCGACGCCCGCGACACGCAGGCTCAGCAGCAACGCGGTGGTTTCCATCGGCGTCAGGATTTCCATACTGCGGAGCTTACGGTGCTTTGGGCGCCGGGACGAAACCGAATTCCTTCCAGACCGCCATGCCGTCCGGCGACTTCATATAGTCGAGGAACGCCGCGGCAGCCGAATTCTTCGAAGAGGCGACCAGCGCCGCGGGATAGGTGATCGGCGAATAGCTGTCGGGCGGGAAGGCCGCGGCGACCTCCACCCCCGGATCGATGGCGGCATCGGTGCGGTAGACAATGCCGACCGGCACCTCGCCGCGGCTGACCAGCACCAGGGCCGCGCGCACGCTGTCGGCCCGCGCAAGCTTCGGTTCGACCGCCGCCCACTGGTCCAGCTTCTCCAGCGCGGCCTTGGCGTACTTCCCGACCGGAACGTTCGAAGGGTCGCCAGTTGCGAGCCGTCCGTCGCCCAGCTGTTCAGCCAGCTTGCCGCCTTTTGACAGGTCGGGCTTCAGCGTCGTTCCTTTCGGCACCACGACCACCAGCTCGTTGCCGAGCAGGTTCACCCGGCTGTCGGTCTTGATCAGGCCGCGTTGCTGGAGATAGTCCATCCAGTCGAGATCGGCCGAGATGAAGATATCGGCCGGAGCGCCATTCTCGACCTGCTTGGCCAGTGCCGACGAAGCGGCGAAGGACGAGGTCACGGTGGCCCCGGTCTTCGCCTTGAACTGCGACGCCAGCTTTTCCACCGCATTCTTCGTGGAGGCCGCTGCCATCACCAGCACATCCTGCGCCATCGCCGCCGGTGCCGCGAGCGTCAGCCCGACACCGAGAATGACGGCTGACAGCGCCGACCTGAACCGGCCGTGCCCAAGAGATCCACGCAACCCAACCATCGCCACCTCCTGCCGGATTCGACATTTCATCTATATTCAAACGAATACAGCGCTTCGCAATTGCGGTAAAGTCCAAACGGCCCGGCTGGCGCTGTAACCGGTCGTGTATGTGCATATCGGGCGCTCACATCATGTCATGACTTGCCTTGCTACGCCGTGATAGGAAGTTCGGCTGATCGGACCCGGTCCAAGCCACCCCCCCGCACCAGGAAAGCCCCATGCGCGCCGTCAAGATTTCCCCCTCGATTCTCTCCGCCGATTTCGCCCGGCTGGGCGAGGAGGTCCGCGCGGTCGATGCCGCCGGCGCCGACTACATCCATATCGATGTGATGGACGGCCATTTCGTGCCGAACCTGACCATCGGGCCGGGCGTGGTGAAGGCGCTGCGTCCCCACACCGCCAAGGTCTTCGACGTCCACCTGATGATCTCGCCGGTGGATCTCTTCGTCCCGGAATTCGCCAAGGCCGGTGCCGACATCATCACCGTCCATCCGGAGGCCGGTCCGCACCTGCACCGCACCATCCAGCTGATCAAGTCGCTGGGCAAGAAGGCCGGCGTGTCGCTGAACCCGGCTACGCCGGTGGACGCCATCCAGCATGTGCTGGAGGACATCGACCTCGTCCTGGTGATGACGGTGAACCCCGGCTTCGGCGGCCAGAGCTTCATCAAGAGCCAGCTTCCGAAGATTCGCGACCTGCGCGCCCGCATCGACGCGATCGGCAAGCAGATCGACCTGGAGGTGGACGGCGGCATCAACCCGGAAACCGCGCGTCTGGCCATCGAGGCCGGCGCCGATGTGCTGGTCGCCGGCACCGCCACCTTCACCGGTGGTCCGGAGCGGTATGCCGCCAACATCAGCGCGCTGCGTTGACCTGACCTGGGGATTGCGGCCCCGCAACGCCCCTCTTCGGGGGATGCTGCGGGGCCGTTTTCGTTCCAGGATGCCGCCGGGCGGATTGGACGCCGGATGGAAGGCTTGACCCTACCGAAGGAGTACCAGTCCAAAAGATCCACCGGCGCTGAGAACCAAATCCCTCTTTGCCCGTTATTGGGCATGGGAAGACGGTCCCGCAACGGAAGGGAAATCACCATGGGCATTCTCTGGACGATCATCATCGGCTTTCTCGCCGGCATCGTCGCCAAGTTCCTGATGCCGGGTCGCGATCCGGGCGGCTTCATCATCACCACCCTGCTGGGTATCGCCGGCGCCTTCGTTGCCACCTATCTGGGCGCCGCCATCGGCTGGTACCGGCCGGGTGAAGGTGCCGGCTTCATCGGCGCCATCGTCGGCGCGATCATCATCCTGGCCATCTACCGGATGATCGCCGGCCGCCGCACGACGGTGTAAGGTCGATTCAGAGACACGCCGGCTTTCTGAAGGCCGGCCATGAAAAAGGGACCGCAGGGCGACCGGCGGTCCCTTTTTCATGGAAGATGGTCGTCAGGCCAGCGCCACCGGCTGCGGCATGAAGATGGCGCGGGAGATAGCAGCCTGGATGCCGGCGTTGGTGAAGGGCTTGCGCACGATCTGCCCCAGATGGCGGGCGTCGCGGGCCATGATGTCGTCGTCGAAAGCGGTGACGAAGATGGTGCGCAGGTCGCGCACGCGCTTCAGCCGCCGCGCGATCTCGATCCCGCTGCCGCCATCGGCCAGCCGGACGTCCAGCAGGGCCAACGTCGGCTTTTCCGCCTCCAGAAGGGCCAGCGCCTCCGGCTCGTTGATGGCGGTGCCGCAGACGACATGCCCCATTTCCGCGACCAGCACCCCCAGTTCCATCGCCAGCAGGGCGTTGTCCTCGACCACCATGACCCGCTGCACCATTGTGCTGCGAACCCGCGCGCGGGCGGATTTCAAGCGCAGGACCGCGTCCCCCGTCCTCAATTGCAGAACCTTCGCCGCCTGCGGCAGGGTCAACCCTTCAAGCGCTGTCAGCAGATACAGGCGACGGTCGGCCTCCGGGAGTTCCGCAAGGGCGCGTTCGATGGGATGGGGGGATGGCAAGGGGCGGCCGGGCGGCCCGAATTCCTCCGGAGAGCGGTCGAACAGCAAATTCAGCAGGGCATACATCGACAGGCGGGCGCCATCGCCGCCACGGTCCAGCCCGAAACGGGTGGGAGCCATCACCGCTGCCTCGACACAGCGGGTAACCAGCGCATCGCCACGGTCGGTGGCGCCGGTCAATGCGCGGGCATAGCGGCGCAGCACCGGAACCACCTCGAACAGTTCGCATTCGTAAACGAGCATACCCGTGACTCCGCTCCCCGGTGGGAGTTGCCGCTCTGGAATCGCGCCGGCCCTGTCCAATCGGGCCGCAGCACCTGCTTGATGATCGTCCGTCGTCTTTCCCGGATCCTACCACGACCGGCGAAGGGTTCGAATGGGAAATGGGGGTGTGGGCGGTCATCGCCCGATCAGCAACCTCCGGTCAGGAGGGCCGGACAGTCGCTTCAACTTCCGGACACTTGGAACCGGGGTCGCTTGGCATCGATGGTCACTTGGCATTTTGGCGAATCTGCCGGCTGCGCCATTGCCATGGCTTTTCGACCTGCCCGGCCCAAAGCCCCAGCCGCTTGCTCTGGGCGTAGGCTTCGCCCTTCTGATAGGCGGGCGACAGGCTGGCATATTGAAAGGCCCAGCCGCGGGCCACCATCGCAGCGCCCAAATCGACGCCGCGCACGCGGCATTCGCCCTTCTTCTCGCCGGTCCGGTCCTGTTCGGTGACGGTGCAGGTCACCTCCTCGCCCTTCACCATGTTGGCGAGCACCGCTGTGGCGACCTTGAAGCAGTCCAGTTCATGGCCGTAGCGGTTCTTGCACTTCTGACCCGGATCCGGCGCATCGATGCCCATCAACCGCACCGCCGTTCCGTTGACGGTCAGCAGGTCGCCCTCCACCGCCATGGCGGAGCCCTTGATCGTCTGGTCCGGCGTGTTGGCGATGGGACCGCGGCTCTTGGCCGACTGGTTGGTCTGAGCTGCCGCGGAAGCGGCCAGGACGAGGGATGCGAAGACCGCCGCAGCCCTGATGGCTCCAGCCTTCGGCATCGCCTCAGAACAGGCTCGGCTGGTCATCGCCCCGCTTGTCCTTCGTTTGCGCGGCCACGGTCTCCTGCGGCGGGTCGAGGCAGGAGCAGTCGTCGTTGCGGACGCTGTTCACTTTCGGCCCCACCGGCACGACGTCCAGCCACTCCTCCGGTGCGGAACGGATCAGTCCCTCCAGCACCGGCAACGGCGTCGCCGGATCGAGCCATGTATCCCAATCGGCGGGGTCGAGCACCACCGGCATGCGGTCATGCAGGAACGACAGCGTGGCATTGGTGGACGTCGTCACCACCGTCGCGGTTTCCAGCGGCGGGTCGAGCGGGGCGGCGCCCTTCGGTCCGCGCCAGCGCTCCCACAGTCCGGCAAGCGCGAACAGGCCGCGGTCGCGGCGGCGGATGACATGGCCCTGCTTTCGCGGCTTCGCCCCCTCTCCCACGCTGGTCCATTCATAGAAGCCGTCCAGCGGGATCAGGCAGCGGCGCTTGCGGAAGGCATCGCGGAAGGCCGGCTTGTCGGCCACCGACTCGCCGCGTGCATTGATCATGCGACCGCCGATGGCGGCATCGTCGGCCCAGGGCGGCACCATCCCCCAGCGAACCATCGCCAGATGGCGGCCGTCCTCCTCCCGCCGGATGACGGGAATGTCCTGGGTCGGGGCGATATTCCACCGCGGCATCAGGTTCGGCCGCTCCCGCACGCCGAACACACGCTCGATCTCGTTGATCGGGGTGGTGAGAAGCATTCGTCCACACATGCCGTGGAATATGGTCCCCGAATGTCCCGTGCGCCAGCAGCATTCCCTGGAATCGCTGCGCTTCACCGACAATCCTTGCAGCGGACAACCGTCACCCATGCCGCCGGTCGGGGTTTCCCTGGCGCTCAAGCCGGCCTATCTTCGCGGGGCAGACCAATCGCATCGCACCGGAAGGCGGGAGTTCACCCATGAAGTTCGGCATCGGACAGGCGGTTCCGCGCACCGAAGACGCCCGGTTGCTGACCGGCGGCGGCCGCTATACCGACGACGTGTCTCTTCCCGGACAGGCCTATGCAGCCTTCGTCCGCTCGCCCCATGCCTTCGCCGCCATCGGTGCGGTCGATGCGTCGGAAGCGCTGGCGCAGCCCGGCGTGCTGGCGGTCTACACCGTCGCCGATCTGGACGCCGAGAGAATCGGTATGATCCCCTGCCAGGCGGCGCTGAAGCAGCGCGACGGGTCGAACTATGTCCAGACGCCGCGCCCGGCGCTGGCGCGCGGCTTCGTCCGCCATGTCGGCGATCCGGTCGCGATGGTCGTCGCGGAAACGCTGGAGGCCGCACGCGAGGCCGCCGAACTGGTGATGGTCGATTACGAGGACCGCCAGCCCGTCACCGGCACGCTGGAGGCGCTGGAGCCCGGCCGCCCGCTGGTGTGGGACGAGGCGCCGAACAACCTCTGTTTCGATTGGGACACCGGTGACGAGGCGGCGGTGGAGGCTGCACTGGCCGGCGCCCACCGCGTGATCGAGCTGGAACTGGTCAACAACCGTGTCGTCGCCAATCCGATGGAGGGCCGCGCCTGCGTGGCCGGCGTCGAATCCGGCGCAGACGGTGCGCCTGGACGGCTGCTGATCTATGTCACCAGCCAGGGCGTGCATGGGCTGCAGAAGCAGTTCGCCAAAATCCTGAACGAGCCGGAACAGCGCATCCGCGTGCTGACCACCGATGTCGGCGGCGGGTTCGGCATGAAGCTGTTCAACTATCCTGAGTATGTCGCCTGCCTGTTCGCCGCCCGCCGCCTGAACCGCGCGGTGAAGTGGGCGGCCGACCGGATCGAAGGGTTCATCAGCGACGACCACGGCCGCGACCATGTCAGCAAGGCGCGGCTCGCGGTCGATGCCGACGGACATTTCCTCGGCTTGCGGGTCGATACCGTCGCCAACCTCGGCGCCTACCTGTCCAACTACGGCCCCTTCATTCCGACCGATGCCGGATCGGCGATGCTTGTCGGGTCCTACAAGACGCCTGCCGTCTATGTCCGGGTAATGGGTGTCTTCACCAACACCCAGCCGGTGGACGCCTATCGCGGCGCCGGGCGGCCGGAAGCGGCCTATCTGCTGGAACGGCTCATTGACCATGCCGGGCGCGTCACCGGCCTCGGTCCGGCGGAGATCCGGCGGCGCAACTTCATTCCGGCCAGCGCCATGCCCTATGCCACGCCGATGGGGCAGGTCTATGACACGGGCGCGTTCATCCAGAATTTGGAGGACGGGCTGATCCTGGCCGACATGGCCGGCCTTCCCGCCCGCAAGGCGGAGGCGAAGGCCCGCGGCAAGCTGCGCGGCGCCGGCCTGTCCACCTATATCGAGGCCTGCTCGGGCGGTGGGCCGGAACAGGCGACCGTCCAGGTCAACGGCGACGGCAAGGTGGTGCTGATGATCGGCACCCAGACCAACGGCCAGGGACATGAGACCGCCTACAAGCAGATCCTCGCCGACCGGCTGGGCGTCCCGCCGGAGGATGTGGAGGTGGTGCAGGGCGACACCGACCGTGTCAGCTGGGGGTCCGGTACCGGCGGGTCGCGCTCGGTCCCGGTCGGCGGCTCGGCATTGGCGGAGGGAGCGGCCAAGGTGGTGAAGGCCGCGACCGCCGTCGCCGCCGACCTGCTGGAGACCGCAGAGGTCGATGTGGAGTTCGCCGACGGCCGCTTCACCATCGTCGGCACCGACCGCTCGGTGTCCCTGAAGGACGTGGCGGCCAAGGCTGCCGAGGGCGGCGGCAATGGGCAGAGCGGCATCGCGTTCTCCGAGATGGCGCGCTGGACCCCGCCGGCCAGCACCTTCCCCAACGGCTGCCATATCGCGGAGGTTGAGGTCGATCCTGCCACCGGCATCGTCGAGGTTCTGCGCTACAGCGTCGTCGACGATTTCGGCACGGTCATCAACCCGATGCTGGTGATCGGCCAGATCCATGGCGGCGTCGCCCAGGGGCTGGGTCAGGCGTTGCAGGAGCGCGTGGTGTTCGATCCCGACAGCGGCCAGCTTCTGTCCGGATCCTTCATGGACTACCAGATGCCGCGCGCGGTCGACATGCCGCCGATCGAGGTGAAGCTGAACAGCGTGCCCAGCACCACCAACATGCTGGGAATGAAGGGCGCCGGCGAGGCCGGAGCCATCGGCGCCCCGCCGGCCATCATCAACGCATTGGTCGATGCGCTGTCCCACCTCGGCATCACCCACATCGACATGCCGGCGACGCCGGAAGCGGTTTGGGCGGCAATCCGCCACGCCGAAACCAGGATGGCCGCGGAGTAGGCTGTTCACCAAGCCTTACCGGAGTGGTATGGGAAAGTCCTAGTCGGAAGGTGTGGCACTTGCCACACCTCCGTCGGATGAAATCCATGGCATGGTTTCTTACCTAAAGGTGGCAATCTACTGACTGACAGGGGTAAGGCGATGGCGTTTGGCGACGGTGGGTGTGGCGGTCAATGTGCTGACCGTCTCGATCTGGACTTCACGATGGCGTTCCAGCCCATCGTCGACGTCGCCAATGGCGGTGTCTGGGCGCATGAGGCGCTGGTGCGCGGTCTTCAGGGTCAGGGCGCAGGCTGGGTCCTGGGGCAGGTGACCGATTCCACCCGCTACGCCTTCGACCAGTCCTGCCGGATCAAGGCCATCGAGCTGGCATCAAGCCTGCCGATGAACGGTGCCCGCCTGTCGATCAACTTCCTGCCGAACGCCGTTTACAAAGCGGAAGCCTGCATCCGCGCCACGCTGGCCGCCGCCCGCCGCACCGGTTTCCCCACCGACCGTATCATCTTCGAGGTGACGGAGAACGAGCGGGTGGTGGACCATGACCACCTGAAGAGCATCTTCAACGAATACAAGCGCCAGGGCTTCCTGACCGCCATCGACGATTTCGGATCCGGCTATTCCGGGCTGAACCTGCTGGCCGAGTTCCAGCCCGACATCATCAAGCTGGACATGGAACTGACCCGCAACATCGACAGCGAGCGGGCACGGCGCAGCATCGTCAAGGCCATCCTGTCGGTGTGCGAGGACCTCGCCATCACGCCCATCGCCGAGGGCATCGAGACGGCGGACGAGGCCAAGACCCTGCGCGATCTGGGCGTCAGCCTGATGCAGGGCTACCTGTTCGCCAAGCCGGCCTTCCAGGCCGTGGTCACCGATCCTGAAATGGCGACGCTGGCCGCCTGAGCGTCACTGCCCCACCCGAATCGGGGCCGTCATGTAGCTCATGCCCCCGCCGTAGCTCGCCAGCTTGGCCTCCAGCGCCGCCCCACCATCCGTATAGGGTGTAAAGCCGACCCGGTCCCAATAGCTGCGCGCCCCAGGCGTGGAGGTCAGCGCCAGCCAGCGCCAGCCCTCCCGCCCCGCCAGCCCTTGGGCATAGTCCAGCACCGCCGTCCCCAGCCCGGTGCCGCGCGCCTCCGGCAGCAGCGCGATGTCGTGAAGATACAGGCAATCCGCATCGGCCGGCAGGCTGCCGAGCGGCGTGTCGAGCGGCGGCGGGACGCCCAGCCTGCCGGGATGCATGACGCCGTAGCCGATGGCTTCGCGGCCGCGCTCGGCCACACGGCAGCCGGCGGGGTAGAGCGCCAGCCGTTCCTCGAATACCGCGCGTTCCTCCGGATATGCCGGATGCACGATGTCCGCGATGGCGAGAATCCGATCCAGATCGGCTGCGGTCATAGCACGCCATAGGGCCGATGCGCCGCGGCCCTCTCCCCGCTCACCGTCCGACTGTAACCCGGCCGTCATCCGCCTTCTCCGCTTCACACCCGTTCAAGAGCTTCCGGCCCGCCATCGGGCACGGTATGCTGACTCTTCATACCATAGGGAGAGCACCCCATGCCCGATGCCGCTGTGGCGAGCCTGCTGCCGACGGTCCGCACCATCGCCCACGAGGCCGGTCAGGTCATCCTGCGCTTTTACAACGACGGGATCGACGTCGCCACCAAGGTTGACGGCAGCCCAGTCACGCAGGCCGACCAGGCGGCGGAGGCGGTGATCGTTCCGGCGCTGCACCATCTGCTGCCCGGCGTTCCGGTTGTCGCGGAAGAGGCGATGGCCGCCGGCCACAAGCCCGACATTTCCGGCGGCCGCTTCTGGCTGGTCGATCCGCTCGACGGCACCAAGGAGTTCATCTCCCGCAACGGCGAGTTCACGGTGAACATCGCCCTGATCGAGAACGGCGCCCCGGTGCTGGGTGTCGTCTATGCGCCCGCCACCGGCGACATGTATGCCGCGGCCGGTCCCGGCACGGCCGTCCATTGCGCGGAAGGCCGCCACGACCACGCGATCTCCGTCCGCAACCCGCCGGCCGACGGGTTGACCGTCGTCGCCAGCCGGTCCCACGGCAGCGGATCGGTGCTGGACGAGTTCCTCGGCAACTATGCTGTGAAGGACCGGGTGTCCTGCGGCAGCTCGCTGAAGTTCTGCACGGTGGCGAGCGGCAAGGCCGACCTCTACCCGCGCTTCGGACCGACCAGCGAATGGGACACCGCTGCCGGCCATGCCGTGCTGATCGGCGCCGGCGGCCGGGTGGAACAGCCGGACGGCTCGCCGCTGGTCTATGGCAAGGACGACATCCTCAATCCGAACTTCGTCGCCTACGGCTGGAAATGACCGCGTCCGTATCTTGCCTGGGTAAGGCGGCGACCGCGGTGCTGACCGCCGCGGCGCCGCTGGAGAAAGTGCGCCTGACCCGCCTGCATGCCGCCGCGTGGCGCGACAATCTGCTGTCGCCCGATGTGCCGGCACCGCCGCCCGACCGCCCTGCCCGTCCCGACCGGCCGGAGTTGAAGCTGCCCCGCGACATGCCCAAGCGCGGACGCGGCGGCAGTGCCCAGAACCGCATCGCGCTGTTGCATGCGCTGGCGCACATCGAACTGAACGCCATCGATCTTGCCTGGGACATCGTCGCCCGATTCGCGCACCTCGGCCTGCCGAAGGGCTTCACCGACGACTGGATCCAGGTGGCCGACGACGAGGCCCGGCATTTCCAGATGCTGGAAACCCGGCTGAACGCGCTGGGGTCTTCCTACGGCGAGCTGCCGGCCCATGACGGGCTGTGGCAGGCGGCGACCGAGACGGCCCACGACCTCGCCGCCCGGCTGGCGGTCGTACCGATGGTGCTGGAGGCGCGGGGGCTGGACGTGACGCCCGAAACCGTGCGCCGCCTGCGCGATTTCGGCGACGCGGAGAGCGCTGACCTGCTCCAGACCATCCATGACGAGGAAATCGGCCATGTCGCCGCCGGCAGGCGCTGGTTCGTCCATCTCTGCACCGAACGCGGGGTCGAGCCGGTCACCCTGTGGCAGGAGCTGGTCGGCCGTCATTTCCGCGGCGGGTTGAAGCGCCCCTTCAACACCGCCAGCCGCCAGTTGGCCGGCTTCAGCCCGGAATATTACGAGCCGATCACTCCCGAAATTGACCGCAAGCCGGAAACCCGGTAAGGCCCTGCATATCATGGCCGTATACACCGAAGTCACCGACGAGGATCTCAGCACCTTCGCCGCCCAGTACGATCTGGGCGCGGTGCTGTCGTGCAAGGGCATCGCCGAGGGGGTGGAGAATTCCAACTTCCTGATGGTGACCGAACGCGGACCCTACATCCTGACGCTCTATGAAAAGCGCACGCGGAAGGAGGATCTGCCCTTCTTTCTCGGCCTGATGGAGCATCTGGCGGACAAGGGCATCGCCTGCCCGCTGCCGGTGGCGGCGCGCGACGGCGTGGCTCTGCGCGAGCTGTGCGGCCGTCCGGCTGTGATCGTCACCTTCCTGGCCGGTATGTGGCCGCGCCGGATCACGCCGCAGCATTGCGCCCAGCTGGGCGAGGCGCTGGCCCGGCTGCATCTGGCGGTCGGCGATTTCCGCATGGAGCGGCCGAACGCTCTGGCCCTTCCGGGCTGGAAGGACCTGTTCGCCAAGTCGGCGGAGCGGGCCGACGAGGTGGCCCCCGGCCTGCGCGCCACACTGGACGCGGAACTGGCGGCGCTGGAGGCCAACTGGCCGGTCGGCCTGCCGTCGGGCGTCATCCACGCCGATCTGTTCCCGGACAACGTCTTCTTCCGCGGCGACAGCCTGTCGGGCCTGATCGACTTCTATTTCGCCTGCAACGACTTCCTCGTCTATGACGTGGCGATCTGCATCAACGCCTGGTGCTTCGAGATCGACGGCTCGTTCAACGCCACCAAGGCCCGGCTGCTGCTGTCCAACTACCGCAAGGTCCGGCCGCTGTCGCGCGAGGAGCTGGACGCCCTGCCCTGGCTTTGCCGCGGCAGCGCCGTGCGCTTCCTGCTGACCCGTCTCTATGATTGGCTGAATCACCCGCCAGGCGCCTTCGTGCGCCCGAAGGACCCGCTGGAATATCTGCGCAAGCTGCGTTTCCACCAGTCGGTCCGCGGTCTGGGCGACTATTTCCTCGACGACTCGGACGCGGGCAGGATCTGACGGCATGACGGACAGCACCACCTCGCCGGAAGCCGGCCGCAAGACCGTCGACATCTTCACCGACGGCGCCTGCAGCGGCAATCCCGGCCCCGGCGGCTGGGGCGCCATCCTGCGCTATGGCGAGGTGGAGAAGGAGCTTTACGGCGGGGAGCCGGCGACCACCAACAACCGCATGGAACTGATGGCGGCCATCATGGCGTTGGAGGCCCTCAAGAAGCCGGTGACGGTCCGCCTCTTCACCGACAGCGAATATGTGAAGAACGGCATCACCAAGTGGATCCATGGCTGGAAGGCCAAGGGCTGGATGACCGCCGACAGGAAGCCGGTGAAAAACGTCGATCTTTGGCAGCGCCTGGAAGAGGCGAAGCGGCAGCACGAGATCGAGTTCCATTGGGTGCGCGGCCACGCCGGCCATCCCGAAAACGAACGCGCCGACGAACTGGCGCGCCGCGGCGTGGCCGACGTGCGGGCACAGACCTGAGCGAGGCCCTCGCCCCGGAATTTTCCGGAGCGAGGGCTCTCGCGCGATCAGACCTTTTCCAGCACCGCTTCGGCCGACGACACCTCGAACTTGCCGGGGGCTTCGACGGCGACATGGGTGACCTTGCCGTCCTCGGCCACCAGGGCAAAGCGCTGGCCGCGGGTGCCCAGTCCATGGGCCGAGCCGTCCATGGTCAGGCCGAGAGCCGTGGTGAAGGTGGCATTGCCGTCCGGCAGCATCTTGACCTTGTCGCCGACACCGCCCTTCTCACCCCAGGCGCGCATCACGAACGGATCGTTGACGGCGAGGCAGATGATGCTGTCGACACCCTTGGCCGCCAGCGCGTCCGCCTGCTGGACGAAGCCCGGCAGATGCTTGGCGGAGCAGGTCGGGGTGAAGGCGCCGGGAACGGAGAACAGGACGACCTTCTTGCCCTTGAACAGCTCGTCCGTGGTGACTTCCTGCATGCCGTTGTCGGTCAGCCACTTCAGCGTGACGGACGGAATGGTATCGCCAACCTGGATGCTCATCGTCTCTAACCCTTCCGGTTTTTAGGCTTGGCCCGATTTTGGGTTCGGCCCGTTTTCGGGTCCGGCCGGACTCCTGTTTGCTGAGCCCGGCCCTGCATCCCTTCTATCCCCCGCGGCGAATGGCCGCAAGGCGTGGTTGGCCCACCAATCCGGTTAAGATTGAACAGCCAGGATCAAGCCTTCTTCACGAACTCCGACTTCAGATTCATCGCGCCGATGCCGTCGATCTTGCAGGCGATGTTGTGCCCGTCGGCCCCATCCACCAGACGGATGTTCTTCACCTTGGTCCCGCCCTTGACCACCAGAGACGATCCCTTGACCTTCAGGTCCTTGATGACGGTAACGCTGTCGCCGTCGGCCAACATGTTGCCATTGGCATCGCGCACGCCCTGCCCGGCTTCGCCATCCACGGCCGTGGCGGCCGTGTCTGGGTTCCATTCATGGCCGCAGTCGGGGCAGTTCCACAGGCTGCCGTCATTGTAGGCGTTTTCGGAGTTGCACCGCGGGCAGTTGATCTGATCGTCCATCATCGTCCTCTTGGCGCGGGAGACTCTCCCGGAGCCGCCCTGTTACCGCAGAATAGCCGCAACAGCCATAGGCCTTTTCCGGACCCTGCTCAGACCCCTTTGCCGGCAGCCTTGTTCAGTGCCTCCAGCACCGCGCCCTCGCTCAGCAATTCCGGCAATGCCAGGCCGTCCGGCGCGCCGGGTCCGTAGACGATGTTGAAGGGAATGCCGTAGCGGCCATGGTTGGACAGGAACTTTGCAATCGTCGCGTCAGGGCGGGTCCAATCGGCGCGCATCGCCACGACGGTCGGATCGTCCAGCCGCTGGGCGACCACGCCGCGATTCAGCACCAGCTTCTTATTGGCCTGGCAGGTGATGCACCAGTCGGCGGTTACGTCGACGAACACCGTACGACCGGCGGCGACATGCTCGCGGATCGTCGCTTCGGCAAAGGGGACCCAGCGCGTCTTGGAATCGGCAAGCACCGGCGCCGCCCCGGCCGACGGGCCGACCGCCGCCGGCATGGCAAAGGCTGCGACCGCCAGCACGCCGGCCAGCGCCGGCCCTGCGGTCCGCGCGGCACCACGCGCGCTCCGCCCGAGCCACAGAGCCAGCACCAGCGCCGCCATCATCAGCCCGACCGTGGCCGCGGCCACTTCGCCGGTCTGAGCGGTCAGCACCGAAAGCAGCCAAAGCGCCGTCAGCATCATCGCGAAACCCAGCACAATCTTCAGTGTCGCCATCCAGCGCCCCGGACGCGGCAGCCAACCCGCCACCCGCGGCCATGCCGCGACCGCCAGATAGGGCAAAGCCAACCCGACGCCCAGCGTTGCGAAGATCGCGTAGATCTCCACCGGCCCCTTCGACAGGGCGAACCCCACCGCCGTGCCCAGGAAGGGCGCGGAACAGGGGGTCGCCAGCAAAGTCGCGAACATGCCGGTGGCGAACGGGCCGGCCAGCCCGTCGCCGCCCAGCCGGTCGGCCAGCGCGCGCGGAAGCGGCACCTCGAACAGGCCCCACAGATTGGCCGAGAACAGTGTGACCAGCACGACCATGAAGACGAGGAACAGCGGCTGCTGGAACTGGATGCCCCAGCCGACCGCCCCGCCCGCCGCCTTGACGCCGACCAGCACCGAGGCCATCAGCAGGAACGAGGTCAGGATACCGGCGGCACTCGCCAGGAAGCCGGCACGCACAGCGGCCGGCGCCTGCCCGCCATGCTTGACCACCGACATCAGCTTCAGCGACAGCACCGGCAGCACGCAGGGCATCAGGTTCAGGATCAGGCCGCCCAGCAGGGCCACCCCCAGCATCGCCACCAGCCCGACGCCGCTAGGCACCGAAGCGCCGCCGCCGGCCGACGCGGTTGCCGGTGCTTCGACCGCCTTGTCGCCGTCGACCAGGGTCAGCGTCATCGCGCGCCCGGCGAAATCGAGGCCCTGCTGCGGATCGGTCACTGTCAGGGTCAGGCGGACATGGCGGTCATTGTCGGAAAAGACTGTTTTCGGGGCAGAGAAGGTCAGCGGCGGGTCCATCTCCACGAAAAGGTCGGGGGAAACGAAGCCGTCGGCAGCGGTCGCCTCGACTTCCAGGGCGGATCCCTTGCCCTGCACGGAGTCGATGCGCAGCAGACCGTTCGGCCCCTTCGGCACCAGAGCCTGCGCACGGGCCACATCGTTGGCGATGTCGCTGGGCTCGGCTGGCCCGGCCGGAAGGGCAAGGGCAAGCTCCAGCGTCTGCGGCACGCAGATTTCCGAGCAGACCAGCAGTTCGGCGGTCAGCGCCAGATCGACCGGCTTGCCGGGCGTCGCCGGCTTGCCCTGGATCGGGAAGAGAACCGCCGTGTCATACCCCGCCGTTTCAAATCCCAGAACCGAGAAGCGGTGCGGCGCCGGATAGGACAGCGTCGCCTCCCCCAGGTTGGCAGAACGGCTCCAGTCCAGGCGCGGCGCGAATCCGGCGTCGCCGGGGGAGCGCCAATAGGTCTTCCAACCCGGCTCCAGCCGCAGTTCCAGTCCCAGCGGCAATGCCGCCAGTTCGCCGGTGCCGCGCACCGCGGACACCAGACGCGCCTCGACCGGTCCCGCCTTGGTCCAGGTCCCGACCGCATCCTGCGCAACAACGGGAGCGCCGCCGCCGGCCAGCGTGGCCAGACTCAGCAGGAGGGCGAGGGCATGTCTTTTCATCGCGCGCACTGTTCTCTTCCCTGGAAGGGGCGCATCCGCGTCCCCGACACCCTATATGATAGCCCATATAATGGTGACAAAGCTCGACCGGTGCTGTCACACTCCGGTGAAAGCGTCGCCAGAGCGCCAACCACAACCGCACGTGGGTACGGACGCGGTTTTCCGCACCGGACCGACGACAAGGATAATCGCCCATGCCGCGCCTGACCAAGTCTCCGGACTCCAAGACCACGGAATCGCTGACCGGCCAGTTGCTGATCGCCATGCCCGGAATGGAGGACCCGCGTTTCCAGCGTACGGTCATCTATGTCTGCGCCCACAACGAAGACGGCGCAATGGGGCTGGTGGTCAACCGGCTGTTCGGGTCGATCACGTTCGAGGATCTGCTGGAACAGCTCGACATGGACATCTCGCAGCCGGTCAACAACCTGCCGGTGCATTACGGCGGCCCCGTCGAGTCGGGCCGCGGCTTCGTCCTGCATTCGACCGATTATGTCCGCGACGGAACGCTGGTGGTGAATGACGACGTGGCCCTGACCGCCACCATCGACATCCTGCGCGCCATCTCCGAAGACCGCGGCCCGCGCCGCAACCTGCTGCTGCTCGGCTATGCCGGCTGGGGGCCGGGGCAGCTCGACGCCGAATTCCAGGCGAACGGCTGGCTGAACGTGCCCTGCGACGAGAAGCTGCTGTTCGATACCGATCTGGACGCCAAGTGGGAACGCGCCATCGGCAAGCTGGGCGTCAGCGTCTCCATGCTGTCGGGTGAAGCCGGACACGCGTAAGCCGTCGATACTTGAGACGATCACAATACGGCGAACAAGACAGACACGGATGTCACGGATTTATACACGGATTACACGTTTTTTTTTGATTTCGGCTCCTCCTGCTTTTCGAAGAAGCGATGATGAGCAAAGCGTTATCCGTGACATCCGAGCTTAAATCCGTGGCATCCGTGTAAATGTTGCCGGCAACGCCGCTGCCTGCCGCGCAAGAAGGCGATCCGGTCCTACTCCGCCCAGCGCGCCGCCGCTGCGTCGTCGCTTTCCTTGGCTTCGACCCAGCGTTCGCCCTCCGGGGTGGCTTCCAGCTTCCAGAAGGGCGCCTTGGTCTTCAGCCAGTCCATCAGGAAGCGGCAGGATTCGAAGGCGGCGTCGCGGTGGGCCGACGCGGTGGCCACCATGACGATGCGGTCCCCGGGTTCCAGCCGGCCATGACGGTGGATCACCAGCACATCATCCAGGAGCCAGCGGCGGCGCGCCTCCTCCTCGATCGCCTCCAACTGCTTCTCGGTCATGCCGGGGTAATGCTCCAGCGTCATGGCGCTGACGGAAGCACCGCCGGCGATGTCGCGCACCAGCCCGACGAACATCGCCACCCCACCGACGCTGGTGCGGCCGGCGGTGAAGGCTGCATATTCAACGCCGACATCGAAATCCCCGGCCTGGACGCGGATCGCCATACCGTCAGCCCCCCGTCACCGGCGGGAACAGCGCCACCTCGTCGGTCGACGTGATCGGGTGGTCATAGGGCACATGCTCCTGGTTCACCGCCACCTTGACCACCTTGCTGTTGGCCAGCGCCTCGGCATGGCGGGGGCTGCGGGTCTTCAGCCATTCGACCAGTGTGCCGGCCGTGGTGACATTCTCCGGCAGGTCCACCGTCTCGGTCGGAACGCCGATCTTGCTGCGCAGCCAGGCGAAATAGAGAATCTTCATCACGCGACCTCTACAGGAATTCTTTGAAAGACAGGAAATCGACGGTCATGCCGGGCTCGACCCGTGCCAGATCCTCGGGCAATTCGATCAACCCCTCGGACTCAACCAACGACGATAGAACGCCGGCACCGTCGCGCGGGTATTTGGTCGCCTCCAGCGTACCGTCTACGCCGCGCATCAACGATCCGCGCAGGAACTCGCGCCGGCCGGGCTTTTTCTTGTGGGCGAAGCCCGCGCGCACCGGGATCGGCCTTGGCGCCTCGCCGGACGCCCCCATCAACGTCAGCAGAATCGGCCGGGCGATGCGCAGGAAGGTCACCACCACCGCAACCGGATTGCCGGGCAAGCCGATGAATACGGCATCGCGCACCCGTCCCAGCGCCACCGGCCGCCCCGGCTTGATCGCCAGCCGCCAGAAATCGAGCCGCCCGTTCGCCTCGACCGCCGGCTTGACGTGGTCCTCTTCTCCGGTGGACATGCCGCCGGAGGTGATGATCGCATCATGACTGGCCGCAGCCTCCGCGAGAGCATCACGGATCGCCTCGAACCGGTCGGGCAGAATGCCGAGGTCGGTGACGGCACAGCCCAGCCGGGTCAGCAGCGCGATCAGGGCGAAGCGATTGGCGTCATAGACGGCGCCGGGTTCCAGCGCCTGCCCAGGCTGCCGCAGTTCGTCGCCGGTGGAGAACACCGCCACCCGCAGGCGGCAGCGCACGTTCAGCATCGCATGGCCGAGCGAGGCGGCTAGCGCGATATCCTCCGGCCGCAGGCGGCGTCCGGCCGAAAGCACGACCGAGCCCTCGCGCACATCCTCTCCCGCCTGCCGGCGGTTCGAGCCACGGCGAATGCCGGGCGGCAAGGTGACGGTTGCATCGCGTCCAGTCCCGGCGCTACGGCAATCCTCCTGCATGAAGACGGTATCCATGCCGACGGGCATCGGCGCGCCGGTGAAGATCCGCACCGCCTCCCCCCGCATCGCCGGCCGGCCGAGCCATTGCCCGGCCGCCACCCGCGCCGTCACCGGCAGAGTGATGGGGGCAGCGGCATCGAGGTCGTCGAAGAACACGGCATAGCCGTCCACCGCGGCGTTGTCATGCGGTGGCACATTGAAGGGCGCCACCAGATCGGCAACCAGAACACGTCCCAATGCGTCGGACAGCGGCACGGCTTCGGTCGCCGTCACCGGCCCGACCCGTCCGGCCAGCAGCGCAAGCGCCGGTTCCAGCGCCATCATCGGCCCGCCGAAGGCGAAGCAGTCATTGTCGAGTTGCACCATGGTCGCCACTCTAGTCCGTTGCGGCGCCGGGTGCGAAGAGGGAAAAGGCGCGCTTTCCGGGACGTGGCATTCAGCCGCCGAACAGGGCGGGGATCTCCTCGACCCGGGTCAGCAGCCGATCCGGACGCTGCACCGCCAGCGCATCGCCGCGCGTGTAGCCCCAGACGACAGCGGCACAGGCGATGCCGACCGTCCGTGCCGCCTCGATGTCGCGCGATTCATCGCCGATCGCGATGGCCAGCGCCGCAGGAATGCCGGTCGTGCGCAGCATCCTGCGGAATTTGGCCGCCTTGCCGAACAGCGAGGCGCCGCAGCCGTAATGAGCGACCTGCCCTGCCGCCTCAGGCCCCAGGACGCGGCGGACATTCTCGACGGAGTTGGAACTGACGATGGCGACCGTCACTCCCCGCTCGCTCAGCGTACGCAGCATGTCCGGCACGCCATCGAACAGCCGGATGCCATCGATGTCATGCGCCATCAACCGGCGCATATGGTTGGCGATGAAGGGAAGCTTCCAGCCGGGCACCCGCAGGTGCCGCATGATCTGCCTCGCATCGTACCCACGAAGCAATTCGACCTCGTCGGCCTTCACGCGACAGAACCCATAGCGGTCGGCGACGCCATTCAGAACATCGACGAACCATGGAAAGGTATCGGCCAGCGTTCCGTCGAAGTCGAAGATGGCGAGCTGAAGGTCACGGCGGCCGGGTGCCAACTGGGCGGAGGAGGAAACACCGTCCATGCTACCGCCCCACCGCCTGAAGGTTCAGCCTCACCCCAATCCACACCGCGCAACGATGAAGGCCGCGACCGCGTCCGCGTCGTTCAGGTCCAGCAGCGGAACCGGGCATCCCGGCACCGCACTGTCGCTTGCCACTGCGACGATGGTGGGGTCGTCCGGCGCTATCAACGGCTTATCGACATCGGCCCGCCAGACTTCGATCTTCTCGTGCCGGTCGCGCTTGAAGCCCTCGATCAGCAGCAGGTCGACCGGAGCGATCTTGCCGATCAGCTGATCCAGCGTCAGTTCCGGTTCAGCGTCGCGCAGTTCATGCATCAGCGCCCAGCGGCGCGGGGAACTGACCAGAACCTCCGTGGCGCCGGCCATGCGGTGGTTGTGGCTGTCCTTGCCGGGATGGTCGATGTCGAAGCCCTTGTGGGCATGCTTGACCGTCGAAACCCGCAGGCCGCGCGCCGTCAGCGCCGGAATCAGGCGCACCATCAGCGAGGTCTTGCCGCTGCCGCTCCAGCCGGTCAGCCCGAAAATCTTCATGTCGGAAACTTTCAACCGGCGCTTCGGGCCGAACGGGCGGCACCGGGCTTCGCCGGCTGCTCCGCCATCATGTGGGTCAACCCGGCGCGCATGTAATCCCACCCGGTGTAGAAGGTCAGCGCCGCCGCGATCCACAGGCCGACCGTGCCGATGAAGGTCACCGGCAGCTCCGCCGGACCATAGTCGCCGACGATCAGGAAGCCCAGCGCGATCATCTGGATCGTCGTCTTCCATTTCGCCAGCCAGGTCACCGGCACGCCGACATGCAGGCCGGCCAGATACTCGCGCAGGCCAGAGACCAGAACCTCACGCAGCAGGATCACCACCGCCGGCAGGATCGACAGGCCGGTCAGCCGGTGGAAGCCCGCCAGCATGATCAGCGTCGCCGCCACCAGCAGCTTGTCGGCGATGGGGTCCAGGAACTTGCCGATCACGCTTTCCTGCGCCCAGGCGCGCGCCAGATAGCCGTCGAACCAGTCGGTGATGCAGGCGGCCGCGTAGAGCGAGCAGGCGGTATAGGCAGCCCACGCCTCCGGCACGTAGAACAGCCCGACCACCACCGGGATCACCGCGATGCGCGACAGGGTCAGCAGGTTGGGCAGGCTGGTCAGCATGACGGAGAACTCGAACCGCTGGAGGATGTCGCCGCACGGCGCCCGTGAGAGAGCCGGCTGAATTCGTGTGCCTGCATTCTAACCATCGGGATGGAAGTGATCGTATATCTTTTTCGCAACGGTCCGATTGATCCCTTCCACCGCCTCCAGATCGGCAAGCCCGGCGCGCGCCACGGCGGCGCCGCTGCCGAAATGGTGCAGCAGGGCCTTCTTGCGGGCGGGACCGATGCCGGCGATCTCGTCGATGGGCGATTTGCCGATGGCCTTGGTCCGCTTGGCCCGGTGGGTACCGATGGCAAAGCGGTGGGCCTCGTCGCGCAGCCTTTGCAGGAAATAAAGCACCGGGTCGCGCATCTCCATCTGGAAGGGCGGGCGGTTCTCCATGAAGAAATGCTCGCGCCCCGCATCGCGGTCCGGCCCCTTGGCGATGCCGACCAGCGTCACATCGTCGATGCCGAGCTCCGCGAAAACCTCAAGCGCCACGTTCAGCTGGCCGAGGCCACCGTCGATCAGCACCAGATCGGGCCAGCTTCCCAGGCTGCGTTCCGGGTCCTCCTTCACCGCCCGGCCGAATCGGCGGGTCAGCACCTCGCGCATCATGGCGAAGTCGTCGCCGGCTGCACCCTCCGTGCGGATGTTGAACTTGCGGTAGGCGTTCTTGATGAAGCCGTCCGGGCCGGCGACGATCATCCCGCCGATGGCGTGCGCCCCCTGGATGTGGGAGTTGTCGTAGACCTCCACCCGTTCCGGTGGCGAATCCATCCCAAAGGCGGCGGCAACCCCCTCCAGCAGCCGCGCCTGGCTGGAGCTTTCCGCCAGCCGGCGCCCATGCGCCTCGCGCGCGTTGGTCAGCGCATGATCAACGATCCGGCGCTTCTCGCCGCGCTTGGGTTCTGCCAACTCCACCTTGTGGCCCGAGCGGACCGCAAGCGCCTCGCTCAGAAGGTCCAGCTCCGGCAGGGCGTGGCTGACCAGAACCAGCGGCGGGGCCGCCTTGTTCTCGTAGAACTGGGCAATGAAGGCGGCCAGCACCTCGTCGGTCTCCGCCGCCTTGTCGTGGCTGGGAAAATAGGCGCGGTTGCCATAGTTGCGCCCGCCGCGGAAGAAGAAGACCTGGATGCAGGTCACCCCACCCTCGGCATAGGCGGCGATGACGTCGGCATCCTCCACCACGCCCTCGACATTGATGTCCTGATGGGCCTGGACCGCCGTCAGGGCGCGGATACGGTCGCGGTAGCGCGCCGCCGTCTCGAAATCCATCGCGTCGGAGGCGGCCATCATCCGGTCCGCGAACTCGGTCTGGATGTCACGGCTCTTGCCCGACAGGAAGGCCCGTGCCTGATTGACCTGCGCCTGATACTCCGCCGGGCTGACCCGCCCGACGCAGGGCGCCGTGCAGCGCTTGATCTGGAATTGCAGGCAGGGACGGGTGCGGGCGGCGAACACCGTGTCGGCGCAGTTGCGCAGCAGGAATGCACGTTGCAGAGCCGTGATGGTGCGGTTCACCGCCCCGGCCGAGGCGAAGGGACCGAAATAATCGGCATCGCGCCCACGGGCGCCGCGGTGCTTGGTCAGCTGCGGATAGTCGTGGTCCTTGGTGATCATGATGTGCGGAAACGTCTTGTCGTCCCGCAACAGCACATTGTACCGCGGCATCAGCTTCTTGATCAGGTTCGATTCGAGAAGCAGCGCCTCCACCTCGGTATGGGTGTTGACGAACTCCATCGTCTCAGTCTCCGCGACCATGCGCTGGAGCCTGACCGGCAGCTTTCCCACCTGGGTGTAGTTGGTCACACGGCGCTTCAGATTGCGCGCCTTGCCGACATACAGGACCGCCCCATCACCCGCCAGCATGCGATAGACGCCCGGCGTCTGCGGTAGGGTCTTCAGATGCTCCCGAATGATCTCGACGCCACGGTTGATGTCGGCCGGGCGACGCTTCGGGCGCGCAGCAGCACTATCCGTCGCCGGGTCCGCGTCGGTGGGGGCGGCCGGGCCGGTCAAACCGTTCTCGGCCGAACCATTTTCGGCCCATCCATTTTCGGCCAGGCCATCTGCGGCGAAACCGTCTGCGGCATCGTCCGCCGAGGGGGAATCCAGGGGGTCTGAGGAATGCGTTTCGGACATGACCAGAATGTCGTCGAGCGACCGTCGCGGGTCAACTGTTGGGCACATGCAGGTCGCATGTGGATCGACTCACCTCTCCGAAAGAATATCCACGAAACCTGTGGATAAGTTTGTCGATAACGGAGGGAGTAGCCCGCCCGGAGCTAGGCGCTGCAAGGGATCGCATGCATCTGCCTATTTATTGGGCAATTTTCCTAAGCCATTGATTCCATTAGGTCAGGGTCAAGTCAAGGACGGGAATTGACGCGCCGACACAAAATCGTCCCTGCGGCGCAGGCGCCTCTTGCGCGGGGTCGGGCACCTGTGTAAAACGCGCGGTCCTTTTCCTTGCCCCCCGCTTGCTTCGCGCCCGTCGTCCAACGCCGGACGGACGCGTCTTCCCATGTTTACGTGCTGTAACACGCCGTCATTCGGTGGGCACGAAGCCATGCGTCGGCTGCGCCCATCCCAGATGCTCCCCGCCGTCCAGCGCGATCATCTGTCCGGTCATCGCCGGGGCGGCAATCAGGAAACGGATTGCGGCACAAACCTCCTCCGGCGTGGTGCCGCGCCGCAGCGGGGTCGAGTCCCACTGTTCGGCGAACTCCTCCACCGTCTGGCGGTCGTTGCGCAGGGTCGGGCCGGGACCGATGCCGTTGACCCGGATCCGCGGGGCCAGCGCCATTGCCATCGTCCGGGTCAACGCCCACAGACCCATCTTCGACAGGGTGTAGGAGACGAAATGCGGCGTGGGATTCCAGACGCGCTGATCGATGATGTTGACGATCAGTCCACTCCCCCCGTCCGGCAACCGGGACGCAAAGTCCTGCGACAGCACGAAGGGCGCCCGCAGGTTCGCCTCCATATGCGCGTCCCACGATTCGCGGGTCACGTCGGCGACTTCGTCGCGTTCGAAGCGGGAGGCGTTGTTGACCAGCAACGTCAGCGGACCGAGCCGCTCGGTCACCGCCGGCACCAGGGTCTTCACCTCCAGTTCACGGTCCAGATCGGCGGCGAAGGCGATTGCCCGCCCGCCCGCCCGCTCGATCTCGGCGACGACGGCATCGGCCTCCCCCCGGGAGCTTCGGTAATGGACGGCGACGTCCCACCCCTGCCCCGCCAGATCGAGCGCGATGGCCCGCCCGATGCGCTTGCCGGCCCCGGTGACGAGGGCCGCTTTCCTCTTGATCTCGACCATGGCGCCATAGGTACCTTGCCACCCTCGCGGGTCAAGGGGTGACGGCCAAAAAGTCGAGGTGATGGGAGGGGATGAGCCGGCGATGTTGCGCGAAGCCTTGGAATATCTGACCACCCCCTGCACGCCGCTGGCCCGCAGGTTCGGCTATCTCTCGGAAATGGTGGCGCTGGGCGCCCGCCACCGCCGGCAAAGGCGGGCATGGGCGCCGCATGTCGCCGCATGTCACCGCTTCGTCGAACAGGCGATGGAATGGGCAACTCCAGGCGGACGGGCGCTGGTCGCCGGGTCCGGTCTGCTCATCGAAATCCCGCTGGAAAGGCTGACAGCCCGCTTCGACGAAGTGGTGCTGGTCGACATGCTGCATAGTCGAGCCGTCCGCCACCGGGCGGCAGCCTTACCCAATGTCCGGCTGGTCGAGATGGACATCAGCGGTGCCCTGGCCCCGCTGGCAGCGTCGCTCGACAGCCGCGGCCCCCTGCCGACCGAATTCGCACCGCCTATGCCGGAGGGGTCGCCCTTCTGTTTCGCCCTGTCCTGCAATCTGCTGTCCCAGTTGCCCCTGCTGCCGCTGGAGGCGGTGGAGCGCCGCGCCCCGAAAATTCCGGCGGCGGAGCGGATGGCCTTCGCGCTGCGCATGGTCCATGGGCATCTTTGCTGGTTGACCGCCATCGCCGAACACGCGGCGCTGTTCACCGACATCGACGCCTCCTGGAGTCATGGCGGTACTGTGACGGAGGTGGAGGATTCGACCTGGGGCCTTGACCTTCCCGCGCCCGACATGTCCTGGCTGTGGGACATCGCCCCGGCCCCCGAGCAGGACCGTCGGCACGATCTGCGGCACAGCGTCGGCGGCTGGTTCGACGTGCGGTCGGTGACAAGTGCCCTTCCGCCCTGTTGAGGAACGCGAAACCTCGACACAGCAGACGGGAGAGCGCCCATGGCCACCAATGACCGCAACATCGACAGCCGCAAGACCGGCAACGCCGCCGGCCCAAGCGACAACAGCCTTGGCGACAGCTGCGGCATCGACGAGCGCGACATCCCGCTGGAGATCCGCGAGACGCGCGATCATCTGGATGTGGACGAGGAGATCGAAGGCTTCCAGCGCATCATCGGTCCCGGCGCCGGCGGTCCCATCGACCAGCCCGACGAGGATTTCGGCATCCCCGGCAGCGAGGAGGCCGGCGGTCTCGGCACCGGCCCGCTGCCGCCGCGCCAGCCCGACCGTCCGCAGGGGCAGGCGGGGGAACGCGGCAGCGACCGCATCGTCTCCGACCGCAACGTCGCGGTGGACGGTGCGCGCGACCGCGAATGACCGGACCGGCGAACTGTTGCCAACGGTTACCAGCGAACCGCGTCCTGCGGCAATAATTCGCACCTCCGTTGATTGACGAAGCTGATACGGAAAACGTCGGTCGGCGTTGCACGGACCGCGCTTCATGGGACAGTGGCTCTGCCCTATCTTGACCTTCACAAAGCAAACAATGCCAAAGGGAGTGGACGTCTCTCACCCCACGTGGAGATTCCCAGAGCCATGACCATGTCTTTCAACGAAGTCCGCGACCTCCGCAGCCACGACGAAATCATGCTGGCCGCCCGCCAGATGCGCGCCGAGTACCTGCGCGAACTGTTCGGCCGGCTGCGCGCCAGCCTGTCCGGCGCTCGCGCCGGCCACGGCTCCGCCCTGCCGAGCGCGCGCTGACGGCAGACTGCCTTGCCACGAGCGGCGGGGCCTGTCCGCACATAGAGAAACGGCACCGTGCCCCTGCACGGTGCCGTTTTCCGTTTCAGCACCAGTCCGAAGGTCTAACCACGTTCCGACCCCGGCGCGCCGGTGCTCCACAGCAGCCCCAGCACCAGCCCCTTGCAACGCGGCAGCAGAAGCAGCGTCAGCAATAGGGTCAGCGAGGGCCAGATCGTCAGATGCACCCAGGTCGGCGGCTCATAGGTCTGCTCGACCGACAGCAGGGCGGGAATGACGATGTGGCCGACGATCAGGATCGTCATCCACGGCGGCGCGTCGTCTGCCCGCAGGTGTCCATAGGCCTCGCCGCAGGCTGAACACCGATCGACCGGCTTGAGGAAGTTCCGCAGCAGCCGGCCGCGCCCGCAATTGGGGCAGTTGCCGATCAGGCCGCGGAAGGAGGCGAGAAACTTCGACGGAGCCGTTCCGGTTCCTGCGATCATGGCCACTCCTTCCGTGTAGCGGACAATATAGGCTCTTCCCGCGCAAACCACACTCCCGATTGCGGACAGATCCGGCATGCCCCGGTATCCTGGTCCCGAACGCCCCTGCTGCCGAGTTGACGGCGGCGCCCGCGCGGTCTAGGGGAAGACCTTTCCGTTGCGGAGATTTCCAAGCCATGTCCTTCACCCGCCTGTTGTGCGCCGCGGCGGCACTCGCCGCCTTCGTCGGTCCGATCGCCGCGCCGGTTCCGGCCATGGCGCAGAGCAAGACCGTCGCCATCACCGCCATCGTCCAGCACCCGGCGCTCGATGCCACCCGCGACGGCATCGTGGAGGCGCTGAAGGACGCCGGTTTCGTCCAGGGCCAGACCCTGAAGGTGGAATACCAGAGCGCACAGGGCAATCCGGCCACCGCAGCGCAGATCGCCCGCCAATTCGCCGGTTCCCGCCCGGACGTGATCGTGCCGATCTCGACCCCTTCGGCCCAGGCGGTGGCGGCGGCGACCCGCGACATCCCGGTGGTCTTCACTGCGGTGACCGATCCGATCTCGGCCCAGATGGTCAAGTCGATGGACAAGCCCGGCGCCAACATCACCGGCCTGTCCGACATGGCCCCGGTGGGCGAGCATGTGGCGCTGATCCGCGAGATCCTGCCACAGGTCAAGCGCATCGGCGTGCTGTACAACCCCGGTGAGCCCAACTCCATCGTGCTGGTCAAGGCGCTGAAGGAGGAGGCCGGCAAGGCCGGCCTGAGCGTCGTCGAGGCCTCCGTGCCGAAGTCGTCCGATGCCCAGCAGGCGGTGCGCAGCCTCGTCGGCAAGGCCGATGCCGTCTACATCCCGCTCGACAACACCGTCGTCTCGGCCCTGGAAAGCGTGATCGCGGTCGGCCAGCAGGCGAAGCTGCCGATCTTCTCCGCCGACACCGACAGCGTCGCGCGCGGCACGGTCGCCTCGGTCGGCTTCGATTACTTCCAGGTCGGCAAGCAGACCGGCGCCATCGTCGCCCGCGTCCTGAAGGGCGAGAAGCCGGGCGACATCCCGGTGGCGCTCGCCAAGGGCACCGACCTGTTCGTCAACCCCAAGTCCGCCGCCGCCATGGGCGTCACCCTGCCCGACGCGGTGGTGAAGCGCGCGACGAAGGTTGTCGGGCAGTGAGCGAACATCAGGGGGGAGCGGAGCGCTTCCCCCACCAAGCCCTTTCAAAAGCACCGCAATGACTGAAATCGCCCTCTTCGGCGCCATCGAGATCGGCCTCGTCTATGCGCTGGTCGCCATTGGCGTCTATCTGTCCTTCCGCATCCTCGACTTTCCCGACCTGACGGTGGACGGAAGCTTTCCGCTGGGGGCGGCCGTCTGCGCGGTGCTGCTGATCGCCGGTGTCAACCCGTGGCTCGCCAGCCTCGCGGCCGCACTCGCCGGTGCGGCGGCCGGGCTGGTCACGGCGACGCTGAACGTCCGTTTCAAGATCCTGCATCTGCTCGCCAGCATCCTGACGATGATCGCGCTGTTCTCGGTCAACCTGCGGGTCATGGGCCGGCCGAACGTGGCGCTGCTGATGCAGGACACCGTACTGACCCCGTACTATGGGCTGGGCATCCCTGACCACATCGTCCGTCCGCTGGTGGTCGGGGTCATCGTCGCGGCGGTCGTCCTGCTGCTCGCCCGCTTCCTGGGCAGCGAGTTCGGGCTGGCGATGCGGGCCACCGGCGTCAATGCCCGGATGGCGCGGGCGCAGGGCGTCGACACAGACGCCCATGTCTATGCCGGCATCGCCCTGTCGAACGCGCTGACCGGTCTGGCCGGTGCCCTTTTCGCGCAGACCAACGGCTTCGCCGACGTGACCACAGGCATCGGCACCATCGTCGTCGGGCTGGCCGCCGTGATCGTCGGCGAGACGGTGCTGCCCGCCCGCGCGCTGGCCCTGGCGCTGGTCGGCTGCGTCGCAGGGTCGATACTCTATCGCCTGGCGGTCCAGCTGGCGCTGTCGGCCGACGCCATCGGCCTGCAGGCCTCCGACCTCAATCTGGTGACCGCGGTGCTGGTCGCCGTCGCCCTGATCCTGCCGCGCCTGAAGGCGAAGGCCAGCCGCAGCACGAAAGCCGCCCGATGATCGTCGTCGAAGACATCCATGTCACCTTCGGGCGCGGCACGCCGCTTGAAAAGCACGCGCTGCGCGGCGTCGACCTGACCATTCCGGAAGGCGAGTTCGTCACCGTCATCGGCTCCAACGGTGCCGGCAAATCGACCTTTCTCGGCTCGCTGGCCGGCGACGTTCTGGCGGAGCAGGGACGCATCTCCATCGACGGAACCGACGTCACCCGCTGGGATACGCCGCGCCGCGCCGGTCTGGTCGCCCGTGTCTTCCAAGACCCGATGGCCGGCAGCTGCGCCACCTTGACCATCGAGGAGAACATGGCGCTCGCCGCCGCCCGCGGACGCCGCCGCGGTCTGGCGCCGGCGCTGGGCGGCGACCGCCGCAAGGGTTTCCGCGACCGCATCGCGGCGCTGGGCCTGGGGCTGGAGAACCGGCTGCACGACCGCATGGGCCTGCTGTCCGGCGGCCAGCGTCAGGCGGTCAGCCTGCTGATGGCGACGCTCGCCGGCTCCAAGATCCTGCTGCTTGACGAGCACACGGCGGCACTCGACCCTGCCACCGCCGACTTCGTGCTGGATCTGACCCGCCGCATCGTCCGCGACAACCGCCTAACCACGCTGATGGTCACCCATTCGATGCGGCAGGCGCTCGACTATGGCGACCGCACGCTCATGCTGCACGAAGGCCGCGTCGTGCTGGATGTTGCCGGTCAGGAACGTGCCGGGCTCGACGTGCCGCACCTGCTCGCGCTGTTCGCCAAGCAGCGCGGCGGGGTGGAGATCAGTGACGACAGCCTGCTGATCGGTTAGGCGCTGGCGGTTCTCGGCTCCGCTTCCCCCTGCACGGCATCCTCGCGGTCCGCCTCGAACAGCGACTGAAGCTCGGCGGCGGCATCGCGGGAGGTCTGGATCAGCTTGGTCTCGTCATTGTGGACGGCGTGCTGGCGGACCAGGGTCCGCTCGTCATGGGCGCGGAAGGTCTCCAGCGTCCGCGTGACCTCCCCCTCCGGCATGCCCATCTGGCGCAGCACGTCGCCGGTCAGCCGGATGCTGCTGTCGAAGGTCTCGCGCACGATGTGGGTGACGCCGCGGTCCATCAGATGGTGGACATGGCGGCGGTTGCGGGCGCGGGCGAAGATGGTCAGGTTGGGGAAATGGCGGGTCGCCATCTCGACCACGCGCAGCGACTGCTCCATGTCGTCCAGCGCCACCACCAGCACACTGGCCTTCTCCGCCCCGGCGGCGCGCAGAAGTTCGACGCGCGTCGGGTCGCCGTAATAGGCCTTGCTGCCGAACTTGCGGACGAAGTCGACCTGCGCGGCACTGCTTTCCAGCGCGGTGAAGGCGATGCCGCGCATGCGCAGCACGCGGCCGACCACCTGCCCGACCCGGCCGAAACCGCAGATGATGACCGGCGGGTTCTCGTCGGGCGGGGTGTCGAACGGCCGCTTGGGCTTGCCGCTCATAAGCCGCGGCGCGAACCAGCGCTCCTCCGCCGCGAACAGGAAGGGAGTCGCCAGCATCGACAGGGTGACCACCAGCATGGCCGCCGACGCCTGCTCTCCCGCCATCGCACCGCCGCCGACCGCGAGGCCGAACAGGACGAAGCCGAACTCGCCGCCCTGGCTCAGCACCGTCGCCATCCGCGTCGCCCCGGCCCATGGCACGCCGGCGATGCGGGCCAGAACCAGCATCACCGCCCCCTTCACCACAAGCAACGCGACGGCAAGGCCGAGGAAGCGGATCGGGTGCGCCATCAGCGTCGGCACGTCCGCCCCCATCCCGACCGAAACGAAGAACAGGCCCAGCAGGAGGCCCTCGAACGGCTCGATGTCTGCCTGCACCTCGTGCCGGTATTCCGAATCCGACAGCAGAACCCCGGCCATGAAGGCGCCCAGCGACATCGACAGGCCGGCCTCCTGGATCAGCACGGCGGTACCGATGACGATCAGCAGGGCGGTGGCGGTGAAGATTTCCGGTGCGCCGGCGCGGTCGACGGCATGGAAAATCGGCCGCAACAGATAGCGCCCCCCGATCAGAACCAGCGCCACCGCGACCACCGCCTTGGCGACGGCCATCCAGGCGCCGTCCGCCTGCGGTACGCTGCCATTGCCCAGCAGCGGCAGCAAAGCCACCGCCGGGATGATGGCGAGATCCTGGAACAGCAGGATGGAAAAGGCATTGCGCCCGGACTGGTTGGCGAGCAGACCGCGCTCCGCCATCATCGGCAGGGCCATCGCGGTGGAAGACAGGGCGAAACCGAAGCCCAGCACCACCGCGGTCGGCCAGGGGAGCCCCAGACCCATGCCGCACAGCCCTGCGATCACCGCACCGGTGACGGCAACCTGCGCGCCGCCAAGCCCCAGCACCGATTTCCGCATCACCCACAGGCGGGCGGGCCGCAACTCCAGCCCGATCAGGAACAGCAGCATGACGACGCCGAGTTCCGAGGCGTGGGCGATCGCCCCTACATTGGTCACCAGCCCAAGGCCCGCAGGCCCCACCGCCAGTCCCGCGGCGAGATAGCCGAGCGGCGCGCCGAACCCGAATCTTTTTGCCACCGGCACGGCGACCACCATCGCCGCCAGCAGCACAACCAACGTCACAAGCTCCGCCATATTCCCCGCCGCTCGACTGTCGCAGCGGCACTATGACGCGATTTCAACGGGCAAGGCCAGACGCTTGACCGTCGGCCCGGCCCTACACCTTCATGCTATTGATTATTCCGCTGCCGACGCAACCCGCGACCTGTCGGACGGCGGCTTGCCGGCCGCCCAGCGGGTCAGCAGCAGGATGCCGGCGACCACGCCGACATAGGCGATCAACTGCGCCTCGGTCGGACGGTCGGTGTAGCCGACCAGAACATGCAGCGCCTGCCCGATCAGGCTGTTGTCGCGCAGAATGCCGGAACTGTCCCACAGCACAGTGCCGCCGGCATTCAGCATGCCGCCCTGCGCCAGGAAATTGACTGCGGTGGCGGCCATGCCGGCAGCCAGCAGGGTCAGCAGCCACGTGGTGGTGGCGAACAGGTGCCGCGTCGGGATCTGCACCAGCCCGGCATAGAGCAGGACCGAGACCAGCGCGCCCAGCGCCACGCCTCCCAGCCCACCCGCCGCCACGGTGGCGATGCCGCCCTCCTCGGACGCCAGGATGCCTGTCAGGAACAGCACGATCTCCGATCCTTCGCGGAGAACGGCGACGCCGATGACGATGGCCAGCGCGGCCAGCGATTTCTCGCCGCTCCGCACCGCATGGCCGACCGCCTTCATGTCACGCGCCAGCTCGCGGCCATGCTGCGCCATCCAGGCATTGTGCCAGGCCAGCATGACGACGGCGATCAGCAGGACGGTGGCGTTGAACATCTCCTGCCCGGTGTCGGCGAACAGCGAGCTGATGCCGTCGGCGAAGGCCGCGATGATACAGGACCCGATGATGCCGCCGACGATGCCGAGAGCGATCCACCGGCCGCGCCCCACCACACCTTGGGTGGCGGCCAGCACGATGCCGACAATGAGGCCCGCTTCGAGGACCTCGCGAAAGACGATGATCAGACTGGCGAGCATGGTCGTCTCCGGTACAGGGGCGGTCTCCGCCTCAAGACTGCGTCGAACGGTCTTAAGACTGCGTCACTCGGCGATCACGGCACCCTGTGCCGTCGCCTCGTGGAACTCGCCGAAGAAGGGATAGCGCCCCGGCTTCAGCGGACCGACCATGACCTTGATCTGCTTGCGGCCGCCGACGATCTTCTCGACCTTCATCTCGCCGCTTTCGAACTCTTCCGACGTGGCGTCCTGGTTGTCGACCAGCAGGGTCACCCGCTTGTTGGCAGGCACCTTGACCTCGGCCGGTTCGAACTTGTGGTCTTTGATGACGATGGTGATCGCATCGTCGGCCCGGACCGGAGCGGCGCTCAGGAAAGCCGCGCCGGACAAGGCGAGGGCGCAGGCGGCGGAGAGCAGGGAAACACGGCGCATTCGCGGAAAACCTCGGGGACTGGTGGGTTTTTGCTTCTGAAAATCATTCTCATCCCAGCCACCCAGGGTCAAATGAAAAGACACCCGCAGGCTCCGCAACGCACCTGCGACGGAAACGCGCACCCGGCAGGGATACGGCCGCCTACGAACAACTTTTTTGCGCTAACTTTCCGTGCCTGGAATTTCTGTCCGCCTATTCGTCTTCCGAAGAGCCGGGATACTGCTCCAACCCGTCGGTGATCTCGTAATAGTCGGCTTTCCCGGCGACATAGCCATGGCGGAGCGTCGTCAACCCGGTCGGCTGGTCCAGGCTGCCGGCGGCGATCTCGATCTCGCCTTTGCCGTCGCCTTTCCAGAAGAGCGACGATCCGCACCGGCCGCAGAAACCGCGCTCCGCGATGTTGGAGGAACGATACCAAGAGAGCGTCTTGTCGGCATCGAAGATGACGGTGTCGCGCGGCACGGTGATGTAGGCGCCGATGTGACCGTGAAAGCGGAGGCATTGGCCGCAATGGCAGGTCACCACCCCGTCCGGCCGTTCTGCCAGCAGGAAACGCACGCCGCCGCACAGGCAACCCCCGGAAAGTGCCCTGCCCTGTTCGGTCATTCCACCACCTCTCCCGTGCTGGTGCGGCGTTCGACGCCGTCGTCGCCGATGTCGTAATAGGCGCCCTTGTGGTCGACGAAGATGTGACGCTCGACCCGAAGTCCAGACGCATCGTCCAGGCTGCCGGCGGTCACGGTGATGCGCGGTCCGTGTTCCGCACCGCTCTGGTCGAGCGCCTCCCAGAACAGCCCCGCACCGCATCGCGCGCAGAAACCGCGCCGTGCCCGGTCGGAAGCGGCGTACCACGTCAGCGTCTCGTCGTTCAGAAGACGCAACGCCGCGCGCGGCAGGCCGGTGTAGGCGCCGACATGGCTGTGCTGGCGCCTGCACTGGGAACAGTGGCAGAAGAAGATCGGCTCCGGCCGGGTGTCGATGGCGTAGCGCACACCGCCGCACAGGCAACCGCCGCTCCAGACCCGCTCTACCGCTGCATCCGCGTCGGTCATCGCTCAGCCCCGCCAGAACGGCTTTTCGGCTTCATAGTCTGCGTCGGCACGGGAAATGCCGATGTCCGACAGCAGATGGTCAGGCAAGGCCTCCAGCGCCCGGCGCTGCCGGCGACGCTCGTTCCAGATGGCGAGGCGGTCGAACAGCGACACCACGCGCTCGCCCAGACCGGAGTTGGCCTGCACCGGCTTGCGGACGAACAGCTCTGCGGCGGAAAACTGCGATTGCGTTCCCTTTGCCATGATCCGATTTCCTTCGCTGGATGGGGAGCGGGGCATCCACCTCGCCGCTCCGTTCAGTGTGATCGCTTGTGAAACAGAGGATGGGGCACAGGACGCTTGCCGACAAACGACGCTTTCTCATAGAATCGATTAGCTTTGCTAATCCGAATCCATCTCCGGCCCAGAACCGCCCCATGTCCCGCCGCCTGCCCCCGCTGAATGCGTTGCGCGCCTTCGAAGCCGCAGCCCGCCATCTTTCCTTCACAAAGGCCGCCGAAGAGCTGCACGTGACGCAGGCCGCCGTCAGCCATCAGATCAAGGCTCTGGAGGAGTGGCTCGGATTACCGCTGTTTCGCCGAATGAACCGGGCTTTGGCGCTGACCGAGGCCGGGCAGAGCTATCTGCCACCGGTGCGTGAAGCGATGGACACGCTGTCCCAGGCGACCGACCGGCTGATCCGCGCCGACAGCAGCGGAACGTTGACCATTTCCACCATGCCCAGCTTCGCGTCCAAATGGCTGGTGCCGCGGCTGGTCCGCTTCCAGAAGCGTCATCCCGACATGGACGTGCGGGTCCACAGCACGGCGCAGGTGGTCGATTTCGCCCGTCACGACGTCGATCTGGCGATCCGCTTCGGCAACGGTCTGTGGCCGGATCTGCGGGTGGAACGGCTTTTGACCGAGGACATCTTCCCGGTCGGCCATCCGTCCCTGTTGTCAGGCAAGCGGCCCCTGGTGAATCCAGAGGATCTGCGGCACCACACGCTGCTGCACGACGATTACAACATTTCCTGGGCGGTGTGGTGCCGGGTGGCGGGGATCGAGGGGGTGGACACCGAGCGCGGCCTGCGGTTCGACGATTCGTCCTTCACCCTCCAGGCGGCGATCAATGGCCATGGCATAGCGCTCGCCCGCGGCGTGCTGGTGGCCGACGACATCGCTGCCGGGCGGCTGGTCCGCCTGTTCGATGTGCGGCTGCCGGGAAGCCTCGCCTATTACGTCGTGGCACCGCAGCATTACTTTTCCCGGCCCAAGGTAAAGGCCTTCCACGACTGGTTGTTCGAAGAGGCGGGAGCGGTATGAAACCCTTCGCATGGAGCGGCTTGCGGGCGTAACGGACCGCTCCTATAGTCCGCGGCCATGAGCGCGAACCCGCCCCCCGACACGGTCTTCCCGCACCGCCACCTTCTCGGAATCGAGGGGCTGCGGGCCGGCGAGATCACCCAGATTCTCGACCTCGCCGATGGCTACGTCGAGCAGAACCGCCGCCCCGTGAAAAAGTCCAACCTGTTGGACGGCCGCACGCAGGTGAACCTGTTCTTCGAGAACTCCACCCGCACCCGCACCAGCTTCGAGCTGGCCGGCAAGCGGCTGGGGGCCGACGTCATCAACATGTCGACCGACAGCAGCTCGGTGAAGAAGGGCGAGACCCTGATCGACACGGCGATGACGCTGAACGCCATGCACCTGGACGCGCTGGTGGTGCGCCATGCCGATTCGGGCGCCGTCAAGCTGCTGGCCGACAAGGTCAACTGCTCCGTCATCAACGCCGGCGACGGCCACCACGAACACCCGACCCAGGCCCTGCTCGACGCGCTGGCGATCCGCCGCCGCCTGGGCCGGCTGGACGGGCTGATCGTGGCGATCTGCGGCGACATCCTGCACAGCCGCGTCGCGCGCTCCAACATCCACCTGCTGAACGCCATGGGTGCCCGGGTGCGTTGCGTGGCGCCGCCGACCCTGCTGCCGTCGCAGATCGAACGGCTGGGCGTCGAGGTCCACCACTCGATGAAAGCCGGCCTGCGTGACGCCGACGTGGTGATGATGCTGCGCCTGCAGACCGAGCGGATGAGCGGCCAATATGTCCCCTCCACCCGGGAATACTTCTACTTCTACGGCCTCGATTACGAGAAGCTGGAGGTGGCGAAGCCCGACGCGGTCATCATGCACCCGGGTCCGATGAACCGCGGCGTGGAGATCGATTCGGAGGTCGCGGACGACCTCAAGCGCTCGATGATCCTCGATCAGGTGGAGCTGGGCGTGGCCGTCCGCATGGCCGTGCTCGACCTGCTGACCCGTGAACGCCGCCAGTCCGACCTTGCGGGAGCCGTCTGATGAGTGGCCCGATGAGTGCCCGTACCGTCTACCGCAACGCCCGTCTGCTGGATCCAGCGACGGGTCTCGACCAGCGCGGCGACCTGCTGATCGATGGCGAGACCATCGCCGATTTCGGCCCCAGCCTGTTCAACGACTCCACGCCCGAAGGTGCGGAGGTGATCGACCTCGCCGGCCAGTGCCTCGCCCCCGGCCTCGTCGACATGCGGGTGCTGATCGGCGAGCCGGGCGAGGAAGAAAAGGACACGATCAAGAGCGCATCCCGCGCCGCGGCGGCCGGCGGCATCACCGCCATGGCGCTGCTGCCCAACACCGACCCGGTGCTGGACGAGGTCGCCGGCCTCGAGTTCATCGCACGGCGCGCCCGCGAGGTGAAGCTGGTCAAGGTTTTCGCCTACGGTTCCGCCACCCGCGGCACCGAGGGCAACGAGATCACCGAGATGGGCCTGCTGGGTCAGGCCGGCGCGGTCGCCTTCACCGATGGCACCAAGGCCATCGTCAGCGCCAAGACCATGCGCCGGGCGCTCAGCTACGCCAAGACCTTCGGCAAGCTGATCGTCCAGCACCCCGAAGAGCCCTCGCTGGCGTCGGGCGGCATGATGAATTCCGGCGAGATCGCCACCCGGCTCGGCCTCGTCGGCATCCCACGCGAAGCCGAGATCATCATGATCGAGCGCGACCTGCGGCTGGCGGAGCTGACCGGCGGGCGCCTGCACTTCGCCCACGTCACCACCGGCGAATCCGTCGACCTGATCCGCCGCGCCAAGGCGCGCGGGCTGAAGGTGACCTGCGACACCGCCCCGCACTATTTTGCCCTGACCGAGACCGACGTCGGCGACTACCGCACCTATGCCAAGGTGTCGCCGCCGCTGCGGGGCGAGATGGACCGCCGCGCCATCGTCGAGGGGCTGGCCGACGGCACCATCGACGCCATCGCGTCCGACCATGTGCCGCAGGACCAGGACCAGAAGCGCCTGCCCTTCGCCCAGGCGGCTCCCGGCGTCATCGGGCTGGAGACGCTGTTCCCGCTGACTCTGGAACTGGTGCACAAGGGCAGGATGCCGCTGCTGAAGGCGCTGGCCTGCGTCACCGCCAACCCGGCGGCGATCCTCGACTTGCCGCTGGGCCGGCTGATCAAGGGCGGTCCGGCCGATCTGGTCGTCTTCGACGCCGATGTGCCATGGCAGATCGACGTCAGCCGGTTCAAGTCGAAATCGAAGAACTCACCCTTCGAGAACCGTCCGGTCCAGGGCAGGCCGCTGCGCACCATCGTCGACGGCCGCACCGTCTGGCAGGCGGAGGATTGATCCGGTGCTGATCCCCATGTTTGCTGGCGCACTTGCCGCCCTGCTGGGCTATCTGCTGGGCTCGATCCCCTTCGGGCTGGTGCTGACCCGGATGGCCGGTCTGGGCGACATCCGCCAGATCGGCTCCGGCAACATCGGCGCAACCAACGTGCTGCGCACCGGCAACAAGCCGCTGGCGCTGGCGACCCTGCTGCTCGACAGCGGCAAGGGCGCCATCGCGGCGCTGCTGGCCCTGTGGTGGGCCGGACCGGAAGCGGCGGTTCTGGCCGCCGGCGGTGCCATGCTGGGCCACAGCTTCCCGGTCTGGCTCGGTTTCAAGGGCGGCAAGGGTGTCGCGACCGCCATCGGTGTCCTGCTGGCGATCTCCTGGCCGGTCGGGCTGCTGGCCTGCCTGACCTGGGTCATCATGGCGGCGCTCTTCCGCATCTCCTCGCTGTCGGCGCTGACGGCTCTCGGTATCAGTCCGCTGACCGGCTGGTATTTCGGCGGCCCGCTGGTAGCCGGCCTCTGCCTGTTCATTGCGGTGCTGGTCTTCATCCGGCACGAGGCGAACATCCGGCGCCTGCTGAAAGGCGAGGAGCCGAAGATCGGCGCCGGCAAGAAGAAGGCCGCCTGACCGGCGGTCCGGCAGACCGGCAACAAGGGGGGCGGGGAGGACACTTCCCGCCCTTTTCGTTTGCAGCGCCTTGATTCCGTTACCGTTGCCCTCTCCCACCCTATCCGATTTCGCCCACCCGGACGCAGACAACCGGTGCGGCCATGCGCTATGCTGCATGGCAATCCGGGGCACGAACAAGCAACCCGGCAGGAGAGCCGGCCGCTGGGGCCGGTGGAAAACGAGACGCTGAGGGAACCGAGAATGGACACTCCGCTGTGGAGCCCGAGTGAGGAGCGCATCGCGCAGGCCAACCTGACCGCCTTCCGCGCGGCGGCGAATGCGCGGTTCGGACTGCGGCTGGACGACTACGACGCGCTCTACAACTGGTCGATCGCAGAGAAGGAGCGGTTCTGGCGCTTCCTGTGGGAGTGGGCCGGGCTGACCGGCGATCTCGGCACCGTCGATCTGATCGACGGCGACAGGATGCCGGGCGCCCGCTGGTTCCCGGAAGCCCGCCTCAGCTATGCCGAGAATCTGCTGGCCGGCGCACCGGACGATACTGCGGTCGTCTTCTGGGGCGAGGACAAGGTGAAGGTCCGCTGGAGCGGGGCGGAGTTGAAAGCCACCGTCTCCCGCCTTCAACAGGCGCTGAAGGCCAGGGGTGTCGGCAAGGGCGACCGCGTCGCCGCCATCATGCCGAACATGCCGGAGACGCTGGCGGCGATGATCGCAACCACCAGCCTGGGCGCGGTGTGGTCCTCCTGCTCGCCCGATTTCGGCATCCAGGGCATCACCGACCGCTTCGGCCAGATCGAGCCGAAGGTGGTCTTCGCGCCCGACGCCTACTGGTACAACGGCAAAAGCCACGACGTCCGCGCCAAGGTGGCCGAAGTCCTCAAGGACCTGCCGACCGTCGTGGCCACCGTCATCGTCCCCTATGTCGACAAGGATCCCGACCTGTCGGCGATCCCCGGTGCCGTCGGCTTCCACGACTTCATGGCGCCCCATCCGGCGGCCGAGCCGACCTTCGAACGGGTCGAATTCGATCACCCGCTGTTCATCCTCTATTCGTCCGGCACCACCGGAAAGCCGAAATGCATCGTCCACGGCACCGGCGGCTCCATCCTTCAGCATGTGAAGGAGCACCGGCTGCACTGCGACCTCAAGCCCGGCGACCGGCTGTTCTACTTCACCACCTGCGGCTGGATGATGTGGAACTGGCTGGTGACCGGACTGGCAAGCGGCACCACGCTGGTTCTCTATGACGGCTCGCCCTTCGCCCCCAGCGGCAACATCCTGTTCGACTATGCCGATGCGGAGCGGGTGACCCTGTTCGGCACCTCGGCCAAGTTCATCCAGTCGCTGGAAAAATCCGGGCTGGAGCCGATGAAGACCCATTCCCTCGCCAGCCTCCGCGCCCTGGCCTCCACCGGATCGCCGCTGATGCCGGAGAATTTCGAGTTCGTCTATCGCTCCATCAAGCAGGACCTTCATCTCGCCTCGATCAGCGGCGGCACGGACATCATGTCCTGCTTCGTGCTGGGCAACCCGATCTCCCCGGTGTGGAAGGGCGAGATCCAGACGCGCGGCCTCGGCATGGCGGTGGAGGCCTTCGACGACAACGGCCACGCCGTCCGTGGCGAGAAGGGCGAACTGGTCTGCACCCGCCCCTTCCCCAGCATGCCCATCGGCTTCTGGGCCGATCCGGACGGATCGAAATACCGCTCCGCCTATTTCGACCGCTTCCCCAACATCTGGGTGCATGGCGACTTCATCGAGCAGACGGAGCATGGCGGCTGGGTGATCTATGGCCGCTCCGACGCGGTGCTCAACCCCGGCGGCGTGCGCATCGGCACGGCGGAGATCTACCGCCAGGTCGAACAGCTGCCGGAGATCATGGAGGCGGTCTGCATCGGCCAGGAATGGGACGGTGACGTGCGCGTCGTGCTGTTCGTCGTGCTGCGCGAGGGAATGAAGCTGGACGAGGCTCTTGCCGCCACCATCCGCAAGCGGATCAAGGACAACTGCTCGCCCCGCCATGTCCCGGCGAAGATCGTGCAGGTCACCGACATCCCGCGCACCCGCTCGGGCAAGATCACCGAACTGGCGGTGCGCGACGCCGTCCACGGCCGGCCGATCAAAAACACGGAGGCGCTGTCCAACCCGCAGGCGCTCGACGAGTTCCGCGAGCGGACGGAACTGAGCGGTGCCTGAGGTGGCACCGCCGCTGTTCCTCGACCTCGACGGTGTGCTTGCCGATTTCGACCGCGGCGTCGTCGCGGTCACCGGCAAGCGGCCGGAACAGCTGGCGATGAAGGAGATGTGGCGGGCGCTGTCCCGGCATGCCGACTTTTTCGGCACGCTGGAGTTCATGCATGACGCCCAGGCGCTTTGGAGTTTCTGCGCGCCGCACCGCCCGACCATCCTGACCGGCCTGCCGATGGGCAGTTGGGCGCCCGACCAGAAGAAGCGGTGGGTTGCCCGCATGCTGGGGGCCGACGTCCCGGTCATCACCTGCATGGCCCGCGACAAGGCCCGCTACGCCAGTCCCGGCGCCATCCTGGTCGACGACCGCGAGAAGGCCCGCGACCCTTGGGAAATGGCCGGCGGACGCTTCATCCTCCACCGCAACGCCGCGGACAGCATCGCCGAGCTGGCTAAGCTGGGGTTCTGAGAATGACGGAAAGGGCGGCACCGGCGTGCCGCCCCCCGGCGCAGAACGTCGCGGTCACTCGGCCGCCACCGCCTTGTTTTCCCGGCTGGTCTTCCACAGCGACACCACAACGCCGCCGCCGATAAGGGCGAAGGTCACGCCAAGCGCAATCAGCGGGTCGGGCTTGCCGAAGACCTGCGTGTAGAAAATCTTGCCGCCGATGAACACCAGCACCAGCGCTAGGGCGTATTTCAGATAACGGAAACGGTGGACCATCGCAGCCAGGGCGAAATACAGCGCGCGAAGGCCCAGGATGGCGAAGATGTTGCTGGTATAGACCAGATAGGGGTCGGTGGTGATGGCGAAGATCGCCGGCACGCTGTCCACCGCGAAGACCAGATCGGCCAGTTCCACCATGATCAGCGCCATCAGCAGCGGTGTGGCCGTCCAGCGCATCGCGCCGTTGTCGCCCCCCGGCTCCTTGACCAGAAAATGATGGCCGTGGAAACGGTCGGTGACGCGGATATGGCGCTTCAGGAACCGCAGGGCAGCATTCTCGCCGATGTTGGTCTCCCCGTCCTTCGCGAACAGCATCTTGATGCCGGTCAGCAACAGGAAGGCGCCAAACACATAGAGAATCCAGTGGAATTCCGACACCAGCGCCGCGCCGGCGCCGATCATCAGGCCGCGCAGCACGATTACGCCCAGGATACCCCAGAACAGCACCCGGTGCTGCAATTCACGCGGCACCGCGAAATAGCTGAAGATCAGCGATATGACGAAGACGTTGTCGAGTGACAGGCTCTTTTCGACGAAAAAGCCCGTGTAATATTGCAAGCCGGCTTCACCGCCCATCGACCACCAGACCCAGCCGCCGAACAGCATCGCGACCGCGATGTAGAAGGCCGAGAGCTTCAGGCTTTCACCGACGCCGATGACGTGGTCCTTGCGGTTCAGAACCCCCAAGTCCAGCACCAGAAGGGTCAGGACGATACCGACGAAGATCAACCAAATCCAAATCGGTTTTCCCAAAAATTCGAGGAAAACCATTGCCAACATGCTGTCCATCGCAAAACCCACTTGATGACGCTGCGTGAGCGGAGAGATCAAGCGGTTCCGACATCACGACCGACGCCTCGATCGCCAGAGGGGCCCGGACCCGAACTTGCCAGCAGATGGTGTCGCTCTGCCACGGGTCAAGACCGCGATTGAGGAGCGAACGCACCCACAAAGCAAAATCGCCTGCAGCGTCTTTCGCTGACCTTTGCGAGTCGCACCTCCGACAGCGGTCTCACGAGGTTGAGGCCCTGGAAATCTGCGGCGACGACGAACGAAATTCCATCCAGACCCGGCACTTGATGCAGCGCCGCCACAGATGGCGAACGAATGACGCGCAAGAAAAACACCAACGGTTGCCCATTCTGTGTTCGCTCTTGTGCGGATGGTGCCGTTCTGCCAATAACTCCGAAAAACCGAAACCAAACCGAACAAATGGAGTTTTGCATGAACCAGGCCGAGCTGATCGAAACCGTCGCCACCAACGCCGGCATCAAGAAGGCCGACGCGGCCAAGGTCGTTCAGGCTGTGTTCGAAGGCATCTCCGGCGCGCTGGGCCGCGGCGAAGATGTGCGCCTGGCCGGTTTCGGCATCTTCGAGGTGGCCGAGCGCGCCGCCCGTGAAGGCCGCAACCCGCGTACCGGCGAAGTCGTGGCCATCGCCGCCTCCAAGGCTCCGAAGTTCAAGCCGGCCAAGCAGCTGCGCGATCTGGTGAACGGCTGATCCGCCCGCATACGCGTTACAGGGGATCGCAGCCATGACCATCGATCAAACCGAACTGCAATCGCTGACCGCCAAGGTCGTCGCCGCCTATGTCGGCAACAACTCGGTGCCGGTTCAGGATCTGCCCACGCTGATCAACAGCGTCCAGATCGCCTTCCGCAATCTGGGCGACGACAAGCCGGCCCCGGCCAAGGCCGAACTGGTTCCGGCCGTCGCGATCAAGAAGTCGGTCACGCCGGAATACATCGTCTGCCTGGAAGACGGAAAGAAGCTGAAGATGCTGAAGCGGCATCTGAAGACCGTTTACGACATGACGCCGGACGAATACCGCGCCAAGTGGGGCCTGCCGCCGGAATACCCGATGGTTGCTCCGAACTATGCCAAGGCGCGTTCCGAAATGGCGACCAAGCTCGGGCTTGGTCGCAAGCGTGCGGCGGCCGAATAAAGGCCTGCCGTCCATCGCTGCTCGATCAGGCGCGTCCTTCCGGACGCGCCTTTTTCTTTGCCGGAGCCTAAATTCGACCGGTGTCGCCTCGCACCGCCTGGGCTACCTCCTTGCTGGCCGCCGTCATATAACCAATGTTCGAGTGGCGAAGTGGCTCGGCCTTCCCATCTAGGGTTCCGGTATGGTTGAAGGGTCACGGACGGTTCTATCACCTTCCTCATCGTAGAGGCGTAGTTGCCTCGTGCCAATCCGATCGGCCGGAGGGCTGCCTGCCTCCGATCCATTTCGCAGATGCGGCATAGCGATGATGTCCGGTCCCAAGTTCGACCGGCCGGTTGGAGATGATCCGCTCGCCCTTAAGTCACCCTGCCGAAGGTGAGGGGGCATAGCAACGCCCCTCGTCCAGACTGCCGGTGCGGGCGTAAGAAGAGCCTGGGTATACGCCGAAAAACACCCGGAACAGGCCCTTTACAGGGTTGATCCGCCGCATTTCTGCGGCCACATTAACAGTGTCATAAGGACGCAGTTCCTTAAGACACCAGGCAAAACACCAACCCAAATACAGATCAAAGCCGGCCAGAGCCGATAGAGACGGACGATATTCCTGCGTCCGCCAATGGATCATCGCCTCTAAGGCGATCCCCGCCACGGGCCCCGACCGGTCCTGCCTTGGGAAGAGGCTGTACCGGAAAGCGTTGGAGAGGAGGCAATCGCGTGCTGAAGAAACTGCTGACCGGTGAAAACGCCAGCCTGACCCGCTACATCGAGGAGTCGAAGCGCTTCCCGATCCTTGCCCCGGATGTCGAGCGCGATCTCGCCATCGCCTGGCGGGAGCGCGGGAATCCGCAGGCCCTGGAACAGCTCGTGGGTAGCCATCTCCGCCTCGTCATCAAGATCGCCCGCGGCTTCGGCGGCTATGGCCTGCCACTGGTCGATCTGGTCGCCGAGGGCAATGTCGGTCTGATGCAGGCGGCTCAGAAATTCGATCCGCAGCGTGGGTTCCGCTTCGCCACCTACGCCACCTGGTGGATCCGCGCAGCGATCCAGGAATACATCCTGCACAGCTGGTCTCTGGTCAAGATGGGCACCACCGCCGCGCAGAAGAAGCTGTTCTTCAATCTGCGCCGTCTGAAGAGCCAGATGGCCGAGTTGGAGCAGGGTGACCTGTCGCCGGAGACGGTCGCCACCATCGCCGCTGAACTGGACGTGCCGGAGACCGAGGTGGTGGAGATGAACCGCCGTCTCGCCGCCAATGACAGCTCGCTCGACGCCACCCTCTCGACCGATGGCGAGACCAACTGGCTGGAACTGCTGGCCGACGACCGGCCCACCCAGGATGCCATGCTGGCCGAGGCCGACGAACTGGCGCTGCGCCGCCGTCTGGTCGGGCAGGCGCTGGACCGGCTGGACGCCCGTGAACGCCGCATTCTCTTCGAGCGCCGCCTGAAGGACGACCCCTCGACCCTGGAGGCTCTG